>Ga0209383_1000755_pt1 | contig 21718 bp, 11 predicted proteins | sample CoawatmetaG02DNA_FD_187510 | JGI IMG/M metagenome (GOLD analysis project Ga0209383, IMG submission 187510) | Marine microbial communities from the West Antarctic Peninsula - Coastal water metaG029-DNA (SPAdes) (version 2) | ecosystem: Environmental > Aquatic > Marine > Coastal ... | reverse complement strand
CTGCATCAACTTTTGACGTAACATTCACTGTTAATACTGCTTCTATTGAAGTAGGAGCTAATGGAATGTATGCAGGTGGAGGTGTCTTAGGAGATGCTACTGCTTATGCTATGTCTGATGAAGATGGAGATGGTACTTGGTCTGTAACTGTAACTTTAAACGAAGGAACAGCAGGTAATTACACTTTCTTAAACAGTCCAAACGATGGTGGTGACTGGGGAGCTAAAGAAGATATTTCTGGTCAAGAATGTGCAGATGCTGCAAATTATAATGATAGAATTTTAGCTGAAGTTACAGCGGATACTACATTACAACATTGTTTTGGAAGTTGTGAGACTGACGGAACATGTCCAGCTGGACCAGCAGAAACATGTGAGTGGACATTAAACCTTACCGATACATATGGTGATGGTTGGAATGGCGCTTTTATTGAAATTTTTGTAAATGGAGATAGCCAAGGAGTTTATGAAACCACTTCTGCTGCAGCAGCAAACGAAGTTCAGTCATATACATTTTATGCTTTTGAAGGAGATGTTGTAACATCAGCGTGGACTTCTGGTTCATATGATGGTGAAACTATAATCCAGGTAGTAGGTCCAGATGGATCTGTTGCTGCTGAGATAACAAATGGTAGTACTGCAAATGTTGATTTTACATCTACAGTTGCTTGTACACCTCCACCTTCTTGTGCTCATACACTAAACTTAACCGATACATATGGTGATGGTTGGAATGGCGCATTTATTGAAATTTTTGTAAATGGAGAAAGCGTTGGAGTTTATGAAACCACTTCAGATGCAGCAGCAAATGAAGTTCAGTCATATACTTTTGAAGCTAATCAAGGAGATGTAGTAACATCAGCGTGGACTTCTGGTTCATATGATGGTGAAACTATAATTCAGATAGTAGCTCCAGATGGATCTATTGTTGCAGATATTACAAATGGTAGTAGTGCAAATGTTGATTTCACATCTACAGTAGTTTGTATTGCAGCTATAACTAATGATGACTTATTAGCGTTTTTAGGTTCTGGATCTTGGAGATCTGATGCTGAAACTGCAGGTCATATTGGAGTAGGCCCTAGTGGTTCAACTTCTGCTGAATGGTGGAATGCTAATCCTTATGATAAAGCAGGTACAGGTCTTTATGATGACAGATGGTCATTTGCAGACGGTGTATTAACTGTTGATACAGGAGATGATGGAGCTATATTTGGTAAGAAAGCAGAAATTGATGCTGCCTTCCCAGATAATACTGCTTACGATGCTGATAATAGTGATAATGAGTATTTATACTATACTCAGGATGATTATACAGATACATTTGTTGCAGATGCAGTAAATAACACTATTACATTTGCTACAAATGGTAACTTAGGTTTCTTTACATCGGTTGCTGGACAAGAGTTCCAAATACTTGAGATGACAGAATCACCTAATACTGTATATGTAAGAAATGTTGGATCTGAAGGAAATGCTTGGTACAATAGATTAACTACGGCAGATGCTTTATCTACTGTAGAGGCTATGGTATTAGACATGAGAATCTATCCAAACCCTTCTAACGGAAGTTATGTAACAATACAAACTCCAATAAACGGAGTGAAGTATGTTGAGGTATTTGATATCACTGGAAAGAGATTGATAAACACTTCATTAAGTGCAGATACTTTAGATGTTAGTTCAATGAGTTCAGGAATGTACTTAGTGAAAGTAACAATTGAAGGACAAAGTAAAACATCTAAATTAATTATTAGATAAGTTAACTTTAACTAATAAAAAAGGCGCTCTATTTATTTAGAGCGCCTTTTTTTTTGTTTAAATAATTAACTTCAGAAATTATCTTTTACTAATCCTGTTTCCACTTATAGCTTTTTGTCTACTACATTTAAATCTATTTATTTCAGGGTTTCTCTTTTTTAAGTGTTTTTGACTTACCCCACTATTTACTCTTTTTCTCCATCTTTTAAAGCTAGATTCTTTTAAGGTACTTCTCATTAGCTTTATTACATCTTTTTCAGCAAGTTTAAACTGAAATAATATAGCCTCGAAAGGAGTACGATCCTCCCAAGCCATTTCAATTATTCTATCTAAGTCTACTTCAGAAAAATCAAATTTCATTTGTTTAATTTTTTTCAAATTTAGTAAATAAATTATATACATTTAATTAAGTTATTAATAATAGTGGTTTATTTGCATTATGGAAAAAGATGTGATTGTTATTGGAGGTGGTGCAGCAGGCTTTTTCTCAGCTATTAATATCGCTATACTTAATCCAGAATTAAGTGTCTTAATACTAGAACGAGGTAGTGAAGGCTTACAAAAAGTAAAAATTTCAGGAGGAGGACGTTGTAATGTAACTCATGCTCAATTTATACCATCTGAACTAACTACAAATTACCCACGTGGAGAAAAGGAACTCTTAGGACCTTTCCATCAATATATGACTGGAGATACCATGAAGTGGTTTGAAGATAGAGGTATAGAATTAAAAATTGAAGAAGATGGTAGAGTATTTCCTGTTTCAAATACTTCACAAACAATTATTGATTGTTTTATAAATGAGGCGAATCGATTAAATATTCAAATCTTATATAATCACTCTGTTAAATCTATTTCTAAAAAGGAAGATCAGTGGTTAGTAAATACAGACAATAGTGACTTTTGTTGCAATAAAATTTTAGTAACAACAGGAAGTAACCCAAAGATCTGGAATCTAATGGATCAATTAAATCATACAATAATTAAGCCTGTACCCTCACTTTTTAGTTTTGATATTAAGGATGATAGAATTAATTCTATCCCTGGGGTTGTAGTGGAAGATGTTGAAGTTTCTGTAGTTAACTCTAAATTAAGTACTGATGGTCCACTTTTAATTACTCATAAAGGCCTCAGTGCTCCATCGATTTTAAAACTTTCAGCTTTTGGAGCTTTAGAACTCGCATCGATGGATTACCAATTTAATATTTCTATTAATTTTATTAAAACTTCCTATAATGAATGTTTGTCACAACTTAAACTCATCAAAAGTGACATGTCCAAAAAAATGGTAGTTAATCATTCTTTATTTGATATACCGAAACGACTGTGGAAAGAATTGGTCCTTTACTCTGGTATCGAAACAAATACTACTTGGGCAGATATAAATAAAAGTCAACTCAATGAATTATCCATCCAATTAACTTCTTCAATTTTTAAAGTTAAAGGGAAGAGTACTTTTAAAGAAGAATTTGTTACTGCAGGAGGTGTTGATTTGAAAGAAATTAATTTTAAAACCTTTGAAAGTAAAATTAATCCTAATTTATTTTTTGCTGGTGAAATTCTTAATATTGATGCAGTTACTGGTGGTTTTAATTTTCAGAATGCTTGGACGGGTGCATATATAGCATCTAAATCTATTTCAGATTTTTCTTAGTAATTTTTTCGTAATTTAATTGCTTAATTATACGTTTATGAAATCTATACTTTTATCTTTGGCATCGCTTTTAATATTCTCTTGTAATAATAAATCTAGCAACAAACTTATGTCAGATCCCAACCAACCACCAATAGCAAATAAAATTCCAAAAGAATTAAAAATTCATGGTGATGTAAGAGTAGATGAATTTTATTGGTTAAATGATCGTGAGAACCCAGAGGTTATTGATTATCTCAACAAAGAGAATGATTATTATAAACAAGAAACTAAGCATACAGAAAATTTCCAAAAAGATTTATTTGAGGAAATGAAATCAAGAATTAAAGAAGATGATAGCTCAGTTCCTTATAAATACAATGGATATTGGTATATAACTAAATATGAAAAAGGAAAAGACTATCCTATTTATACAAGAAAAAAAGAAAGTTTAGATTCTAAAGAAGAACTTCTATTTGATTGTAATATAATGGCAAAAGATCATTCATACTTTAGATTAGTAGGACTTAATATTAGTCCAAATAATCAATTTATTTCCTATGGACTAGATACAACTGGCAGAAGACAATATAACCTTCGAATAAAAGACCTTAAATCCAATAAAGTTTTTAAAGAAGAAATATGGAATACAACAGGTGGTAGTACTTGGGCTAATGATAATAAGACTTTATTTTATTCCCTTAAAGATGAAACGACCTTAAGGTCTGAGGCTATTTATAAGCACCGTTTAAATACTAGCCCAGAGAATGATGAATTAGTTTTTGAAGAAAAGGATGATACATTTGGAGTAGGAGTTTATAAAACAAAATCTCAAAAGTATTTAGTAATATCTAGTTATAGTACATTAACCACTGAATATCAGATATTAAATGCTGATAACCCAGATGGAACCTTTAAAGTATTTCAGGCTAGAACTAGAGGCTTAGAATATAGTATATCACATTTTGAGAACTCTTTTTATATAGTTTCAAATATTGATAATGCACAAAACTTTAAACTCTCTAAAACTTCAGAAAGCAATACTGAAAAAGCAAATTGGGTTGATGTTATTCCTCACCGAGAAGATGTCTTATTAGAAGGCGTTGATATATTCAAAGATTTTCTGGTTGTTTCTGAGCGTGAAAATGGTTTAAATAAAATAAAAATATCTACTTGGGATAATTTAACTAGTTACTATCTTCCATTTGATAGTGAAACATATACTGCCTATACAACCTCAAATATTGACTTTGAAACTACTAAATTACGTTACGGTTATCAATCGCTTGTAACTCCTTCCTCTGTAATCGAGTTTGATATGATTACAAAAGAAAAAAGTATTTTAAAAGAACAAGAAGTTTTAGATGTTGATTTCAGTAAAGAAAAGTATACTTCAAAACGTTTGTGGGCTAATGCTTCAGATGGATCCAAAATACCTATTTCTTTAGTGCATCACGTAGATACAGAAATAAATTCAAATACACCATTATTATTATATGCTTATGGTTCTTATGGATCTACAATAGATCCTTATTTTTCATCAGTCCGTCTAAGTTTATTAAATAGAGGTTTTGTTTATGCAATTGCACATATTAGAGGTGGAGAGTATATGGGGCGTCAATGGTACGAGGATGGTAAGCTATTTAAAAAGGTAAATACTTTTACTGATTTTATAGATAGTTCTAAGTTTTTAATCAATAATAATTATACTAGCCCTGAGCATCTTTATGCTATGGGTGGAAGTGCAGGTGGCTTACTAATGGGTGCCGTAATTAATATGGCTCCAGAGCTTTATAATGGAGTAGTAGCTCAGGTTCCTTTTGTGGATGTTATAACCACAATGTTAGATGACACTATTCCTTTAACTACTGGTGAGTATGATGAGTGGGGGAACCCTAACGATAAAGAGTATTATGATTATATTAAAACGTATTCTCCTTATGATAATATAACTAATAAAATGTATCCTAATTTACTTGTGACTACAGGGCTTTACGATTCACAAGTTCAATATTGGGAACCTGCAAAATGGGTAGCCCGTTTAAGAGATTTAGATAAAAATACTTCTAAGCTATATTTAGACACAAATATGGACGCTGGCCATGGTGGTTCTTCAGGTCGTTTTGAGTCACTGAAAGAGATAGCTTCTGTTTATGCATTTTTATTTGATTTAGAATCAATCAATAAATAACTATTTTTTGTTTCTCTTATTATAATTTTTGTCACCGCGAGTTTTAGGTTTTTTATACTTTGCAGCCATTTTAAACTTGTATGACCCACCTTTATTTTCCTTGCTATTTTTTTTAGACTTTTCGTGTGTATTCCCTGATTTTGATTTCATGATATATAAAAATAGTTATTATAATAGATAGTAATTTATTACATTTGTCATTCGGATTGCCAAACCCGAATAATCGGTTGTTAGTTTTTCTTTTAAGAAATCTATCAACCTTTTATTATTTAAATAATGATATTATTTATACAATTTAATTGCTGCTTCTGCACAACGTTCTCCATCCATAGCTGCTGAAACAATCCCACCTGCATAACCACCACCTTCACCACAAGGAAATAGTCCTTTGATGTGTATATGTTCTAAATCTTCATTTCTCGGTATATTTATTGGAGATGATGTTCTAGATTCTACCCCAATTATATTAGCTTGCTCACTATAATAGCCATTCATTTTTTTACCAAACGCCATAAACCCTTTTCTTAATCTACTTCCTATTGTTTTCGGTAATAGTGAGTGTAGTGGAGCAGACTTTAGTCCTGGCTGGTAAGAGGTGTCATTTAAACTAGAGGATAATCTACCTTCAACAAAATCTGTTACACGTTGCGCTGGGGCAGTTTGAGATCTTCCTCCTGCATAAAAAGAGATTTTTTCTAAATCTTTTTGGAATTCTAAACCTTTCAATGGTCCGTATTCTTCATATTTTTTAAAATCTTTATCAATATCTAGTTCTACAACAATACCTGAATTAGCAAATTTATTATTTCTTTTAGATGGAGACATTCCATTAACTACAACTTCTCCTGCAGCTGTTGCGGCAGGTACAATAAATCCACCTGGACACATGCAAAATGAATAAACTCCTCTATCATTTACTTGATTTACTAAACTATATGCAGCAGCAGGTAGTAATGAATCTCTGTCCGTATCACAATTATATTGAATTTGATCTATAATTTGTTGTGGATGCTCAATTCTAACTCCCATAGCAAACGACTTAGCTTTGATAGATATGTTTTTTTTGTGTAGTAAGTTGTAAATGTCTCTCGCGGAATGTCCAGTAGCTAGTATTACCGAGTGGACATTTAGTTCGTCGTTATTTTCTAATCTAATGGCTTTTAGAGTATTGTTAGTTACTACAAAATCAACAACCTTGGTATTAAAATAAATTTCTCCCCCAAACTTAATAATTGTATCACGAATCTTTTGGATTATTTTAGGGAGTTTATTAGTTCCAATATGAGGGTGAGCATCAATTAAAATTTGTTCAGTAGCTCCATAATAAACAAAACTTTCAAATATCTTTCTAACATCTCCTCTTTTCAATGATCTTGTATATAATTTTCCATCAGAGTAAGTTCCAGCTCCCCCTTCTCCAAAACAATAGTTAGAATTTTCATTGACTATGTGTTCTTGATTAATGGCACGTATATCACGTCGTCTTTCTTGTACATTTTTACCACGTTCTAACACGATGGGTTTATATCCTAATTCAATACAACGAAGAGCTGCATACATACCAGCTGGCCCAAAGCCTATAATATGTACTTCTTTCGCATTTGACACGTCTTTGTAGTCAAAGTTGTATTCAGATTTCTCGTTGATTTCTTCGTTTATATAAACAGCTACTTTGTAATTAAAAATGATGTCTTTTTTACGCGCATCGATAGACTTTCGTAAAATTTTGACTCCAGATATTTCATTTTTGTTAAGGTTTAATTTTTTAGAGGACTTATATAGTAGAATATCTTCTTTGCGCTCCTCAATAAGATTTATACGTAGCTGTATCTCTTTAACCATTATGCTAAAGTATGTAAATTAAAAAATTTAATGTACCAATATAGTTTATTTATTAATCCTCAATAATCACATTGAATTCCTCAAATATTTCAAGTTTCATTTTAATTTCATTTTTAAGTTTTCTTATCTTGCAAAAGATTATACAATATGAACTATAATATACTTTTAATTAATTTTTTTTTAGCTTTTAGCTCTTTTTCTAATGACATTCATGATTCTTTTGAAAATCTTGTTGTTGGAGCAACTATTGGATTAGTGGATTTAAATACTGCAAAATCAAAGTTGTTTTTGAAAGATTTCAAATATTTAACTCCATCTAACGAGGCGAAACAGACTATAGTTCATCCAAATTCTACTACTTGGAATTGGAACAAAATTGATAAAATGATAGCTTTTGCAAATGAAAATAGTTTAGCCTTAAGAATTCATGGCCCTGTAAGCCCTCAATGTTCTAAATGGGCTAAAAATGATAATAGAACAAAAAAAGAACTTCTAGATAATATGATTGAGTTTATGACAGAATCATGTAAAAAATACAATAATGAACCCGCTATTAAATGGATGGATGTTGTTAATGAGACTGTACTTGCTAATGGTAAATGGTTTGGACCAAAACCAGGAGATAACAAATGGGAAAATCCATGGCTAAAAACTGGTTTTGATGAAAACAATTTCCCATTATATATTCTTAAATCTTTCGAAATAGCCAATGAATTTGCTCCAAATATTAGCTTAGTTTATAATCAAAACGGAGGTATGCAAAAACCTATGTGGAATAAAATCAAACAATCAATCTATTATCTAAGGTCTAAAGGCTTACGAGTTAATGGTATTGGTTGGCAGGGACATTTATTAATGCCTTCTACAAAAGATTTTGTATTAAATATAGATCAAGGAATTAAAGATTTATCTGATCTAATTGATTGGGCTCAAAAGAATAAATTAGATTTTCATGTAACTGAATTAGATTATCTAATTGTTGATAAAAACAATTTAGAAAGTGATTTGTTACATCAAAAAAACATCTATGAAAAAATAATTAAGTTATTAATTGAAAAATCAAATACAGGTTTGGTAACCTTAAATTTTTGGGATGTTGCTGAGAGATATAAAAAAGGTAAGGGATATTTTCAATCAATTTACTCTAAAGATCTTCAACCAAATCCAAGTTATGAATTAATTAAAAATATTTTAAAATAATTAAAAATGAAATCAAAATTAACCGTTTGTCTACTTACATTTTTTAGTGTTTTTACACTTATATCACAAAACAATCTTGAATATAAATTGTATTTAGATAGCTCAAAATCTAATATTGAACGACTTAATGATTTGATGAGTAGAATGACTTTAGAGGACAAAGTTTACCAAATGAATCAATTTGTCGGACTAGATCATATGCGTAAGGCTGAAAAAAACTTATCTCCGGAAGATTTATTAAATAATGATGCTCAAGGATTTTATAAAGGAGTTTTTAGTTCGGATGTTATGAAGATGACTGAAGAAGGTAAAATTGGTTCTTTTTTACATGTATTAACGGCTGAAGAGAGTAATTTATTACAAGAATTATCACAGAAGTCAAGATTAAAAATTCCTATTTTAATTGGAATTGATGCAATACATGGAAATGCTTTGTTTAAAGGAGCCACTGTTTATCCGTCTCCAATCACTCTAGCATCTACATGGAATGATCAATACCTTTTTGATGTAGGTAGACAAACTGCATTAGAAATGCGAGCTACAGGCTCTCATTGGGCATTTACTCCAAATATTGATGTGTTAAGAGACCCTAGATGGGGTAGAGTAGGAGAAACTTTTGGAGAAGATCCTTTTATGGTTGGAAATTTAGGGGCCTCTATGATAAAAGGATTTCAATTAAATGATTTTACAGGAACAAATAAAGTTATAGCGTGTGCAAAGCATATGCTTGCAGGAAGTGAGCCAACTAATGGCTTAAATGCTGCTCCAATGGATATTTCATTAAGAACTCTAAAAGAAGTTTATTTACCTCCATATAAAAAAGCAATTGATGCTGGAGTATACTCTATAATGGCAGCACATAATGAATTAAATGGAGTGCCTTGTCACATGAACAGTTGGCTCATGACTGATTTATTTCGAAAAGACTGGGGTTTTGAAGGTTTTTATGTTAGTGATTGGATGGATATTGAAAGAATAGAAACCTTACATCATGTGGCTAATAATTTAAAAGAAGCATCTTATTTAGCAGTAAATGCGGGGATGGATATGCACATGCACGGGGTTGATTTTCCAGAAGCAGTAATTGAGCTTGTTAATGAAGGTAAATTACCAATGTCAAGAATTAATGATGCTTGCTCAAAGATTTTAATGGCTAAGTTTAAATTGGGTTTATTTGAAAATAGATTTGTTGATATTGAAAAGATTCCTGAAAGTATTTTCACAGCGGAACATAGATTTACCGCTTTAGAAACCGCCAGAAAGGGAATTGTGTTACTAAAAAATTCTAATCTACTACCACTAGATAAAGTTAAGAAAGTAAAAAATATTATAGTCACGGGTCCAAATGCGAATAATCAATCAATACTCGGAGACTGGCATGCTGAACAGCCTGATGAAAACGTAACTACTATTTACGAAGGAATAAAAGAATTAGGAGAGTCAAAAGGATATAAGGTTTCATTTCACAATTCAGGTGAAAGCATTAGAAAAATATCTGATAAAGACATTAATAAGACTATTGAAGCTTCTAAAGATGCAGATTATGTTATTGTTGTAGTTGGAGATAATTCAATGAGATACAAATGGAAAGAGAAAACAGCAGGGGAAAACATGGATAGAGCTGATTTAAATTTAGCTGGTAAACAATTAGACCTTGTGATGTCATTAAAAGAGAGTAATAGTAATATTATTGTGGTATATGTCAATGGTAAACCAATCAGTGAACCTTGGATTCAAAATAATATTCCTGCAATAATTGAAGCTTGGGAACCAGGAAATCTTGGAGGTAAAGCAGTTGCTGAGATAATTTTTGGAGATATTAACCCCAGTGGTAAATTACCTCTAACAATCCCTAGGAGTGTAGGGCAACTTCAAATGATATATAATCATAAGCCTTCTCAATATTTTCATAAATATGCATTTGAAAAAAACAAGCCGCTTTATCACTTTGGCTACGGATTAAGTTATACTAAATTTAACTACTCAAAACCTACGCTGAAAAATTCAACTTTTGATGCTAATTCAATTATTAAGGTTGATGTTCAGGTTACAAATGTTGGTGATATGGATGGAGATGAGGTCGTTCAACTTTATATTAGAGATAAAGTAAGCTCTGTTACAAGACCTGTAAAAGAACTAAAAGGATACAAAAGAGTTCATCTGAAAGTTGGAGAAACTAAAAAGATAACTTTTGAACTTACGCCAGAGTCTTTAGCTTTTTATGACATAGATATGAATTATATAGTTGAACCAGGTACTTTTAATATTATGACAGGTTCATCTTCTCATTTTAAGTCCTTAAAAACTGTTGAATTAACTATTTTAAATAAAATTAATTTAAATAATTAAGAGTCTTATGAAGCAATATAATTTATTAGTTATAATTATTTCAATGTTATGTTTTTCAGCTTTTGCTAGTAACGAAAGGAGTAAAGAAAATATCATTTTTATAATTGTTGATGATCTTAGAGATCTTGTTATGGCAGATAACCAACTCGAGATATTAACCCCTAACATTGATAAATTAAAGAAACGTGGAGTTACTTTTAAAAACTCATTTACTAATAACCCAGTTTGTGGTGCTTCCAGAGCTAGTTTGCTTACAGGATTAAGGCCAACTAAATCTAGATTTAAAACTTTTTATACTAAAATAGATGATGATGCTCCAAACTCTTTGACAATTGCATCTTATCTTAAAAATAATGGATATATAACAATTAGTAATGGAAAAATCTCACATAATGCTAATGATGCTACTTATGGATGGGATGATATCTTCAGAGCTCCAAGAAATAATCCTAAGGATTATAAAGATCCAGTTAATATTAAAAATTTAAAAAATAATTTTGGTCCTGCATCTGAATTTGTATATACTGATGATAATAACTATTCTGACGGAAAAGTTACCCAAAAGACGCTTATAGATATTAAATCAATAAATCAAAATGATAAACCCTTTTTTATTGCGGTAGGTTTTCAAAAGCCTCACTTACCATTTATTGCTCCAAAAAAATACTGGGATTTATATGACAAAAATGAGATATCATTACCATCTAATAATTTTTTCCCTCCGTCAGCTCCACAAAAAGCAAATTATTTCTATGAACTAAGAAAGTTTACTGACATTCCAGAAAAGGGCCCTATTTCTGATAAGAAAGCTAAGGAGTTAATTCATGCTTATTATGCATGTGTTAGTTATATAGATGCACAAATTGGACTTATTTTAGATGAATTAAAGAATCAAGGTCTAACTAATAGCACCACAGTTGTATTGACAAGTGATCATGGCTTTAGTCTTTCTGAGCATGGAAGATGGACAAAACATAATTTATTTCAATATGAACTTAAAATCCCTATGGTTATTAGTTCACCAAAATATAAAAAAAACAAAACCAGTGAATCCTTCGTTGAGTTAGTAGATTTATACCCTACATTTTGTGATTTAGCAGGACTAGATATTCCTGATTTTGTCCAAGGAAAGTCATTAATAACTAATCTTAAAAACCCCAATAAAGTCACCAGTGATATTGCTTTTTCAATTTTCAACAACGGTGAAACTTTAATCTCAAATAAATATTATTATACCGAATGGAAAAGAAAAGGATCTATAATTAATAGAATGTTATATGATGTAGAAATTGACGAACTCCAAATGAATAATATTGCTGAAATAAAATCAAATAAATTTATAGTAGATAGTCTTAGTCGTATATTAAATAAGCATATAAAGTCAGTTAGATAAAATTAATAACTTCTAAGAAATTCTTCATATATTTTTATTACTTTTTGGAATTATAAATACGTTTTATCCTAGTATCTGTCATCTTTCTCATTTCATCTAAGCTCATGTCGTCTTTATATTTTACTTGAAGTTGAATTAGTTCAGCCTTTAAATCTTTGGTAATTTCTTCAAAACCTTCCTTTGCATAAAGATTGTTTATTTCATTTTTATCTTCACTTAAATCAAATAGTTCCCATTCATCCATATTATAGTAATAATGAATTAATTTATACCTATTTGTTCTAACTCCATAATGAGGTTGAACCTTATGCCAAAAAGGATATTCGTAATAATGATAATACACTGCATTTCTTTTTTTGTATTCTTTGTTTAACAGTTGATTTTTGAAACTTTCTCCTTGCATATCTTCGGGAGTATTTATACCCGCAAGATCTAACAGAGTAGGGGCGAAATCAATATTTAATAATAATTCGTTGTTAACACTTCCTGGTTTAATGTTATTAGGGTATTTGATCATAAATGGCATTCTAAATGATGGCTCATACATCCATCTCTTATCGAACCACCCATGTTCACCTAAATAAAAACCTTGATCAGATGTATATACAATTATTGTATTTTCTTCTAAATTATTTTCTTTTAAATAATCTAGCATTTTTCCTACGGATTCATCAACTCCTGCAACACATCTAAGGTAATCTTTTATATACCTTTGGTATTTCCATTTCTTCAGATCCTCTCCTTGTAAAGAGTCGTTAGGTGTCCAAAACTCACCATTATTACCTAATCTGTTCCATTTGTTTAATTCTTTTTTAGATAAACCAGAAGGAGGTGTTAATTTTAAATCCTTTCTGTTCATATGATTTTCTATCTCAAGCATATTTTCTGAAGCAGCTAAACGACCACTATAATCATCATTAAATGTTTCAGGATAAGGTAAATCTTTATCGCTAAAAAGAGAATCGAATTTTCTATTTGGTGTCCATGGTCTGTGTGGTGCTTTAAATTGATACATTAACATAAAGGGTTTGTCTTTATCTCTTTTGTTCTGGATCCAATTTATTGCATCGTGAGCAACTTGTTCAGTGGAATGTCTTTGCTTTTCTCTTATAGTATCTCTACCGTTTTCTAGATAAACAGTATTATTATATGATCCTTGTCCTCCATGATTAATCATAACTTTCGAGTAGTCAAAACCGGTTGGAATTGTCCCAAGATGCCATTTGCCAATTACGGCTGTTTGATATCCGTTTTGTTGTAATATTTTTGGAAATGTTTGTTGATTTCCATCAAAATCTCCACCACCTTCGTTTTTGTAAAACCCATTTACATGCGCATATTTTCCAGTTAAAATTGCAGCCCTACTTGGACCACAGATACTATTTGTGTTGAAAGTAGTGTTCATTAACATACCTTCATTGGCTATTCTATCAATATTTGGAGTAGGAGCAACTTCTGCTAGCCAATCCTTGTAAGCACTTATAGAACTTACAGAATGATCATCAGACATTATAAAGACTATGTTGGGCGCCTTCTTATCTGAATTTTGTGATTCTGTATGAAGAGTAAATATAAAAATTAACACAAAAAATAATAAGGATTGATTTGTGTATGTATACTTTCTATTTAAGGGATTTCCTATTGACATTTATTATTGTATTATTTTATAAAATTAAATGTATTTTATATAATTATAAATTATTAAAATGATAATAATGAAGCTAATATTAATTTTAACAACTATTTTGGAATTAATACTGCTCTAAAACCTAAATGTTCTAGAGATGAATCTGTGCTACTACCCATCTTGGCTGATATTCTGTAACTATTACAGTAAGACTGATTACATAAGAATGAACCTCCTTTTATAACTTTCTCCTCTATATATATATTATTTGGGTTATATGCCCTTAGAGGGCCGCCAGGATTGTCACAAACTCCTTTGTTTTTAGATAAGTCATTATAATAATTAACGTTATACCAATCACTAGTCCATTCCCATACATTTCCAGCCATCCCATATAAACCAAAGCTATTTGCTGGAAATGATTTTACTGGAGATCGTCGTTCGAATCCATCTTTTAAACTATTGTTAACCGGAAATTCTCCGTCCCAAGTATTGGCTTTAAGATGAAGATTTTCAACATTGTTCCCCCACGTATATATATAATTTTTATTATTTGCTCTTGCTGCATATTCCCATTCTGCTTCTGTAGGTAATCTTTTTCCTGCCCATTCACAATACGCTAACGCATCAATGTAGGAGACATGTACTACAGGGAGGTTTTCAGAAACATTGTCATAGTTATCATTTTCTCCAGTTACATTTAACCAACTAGCTCCAATTTTCCATTTCCACCATTGAAAGAAATCATTTAAATTTTTTAGTGGGGTTTTAGTTTTTTTAAATACCAATGATCCTGGTTGTAAAATTGAATCGTGAGGCTTAGTTGTATTTTCTGGTAATTGAGTTTTGATTTCTTCCCAGTCTACTTTTCTTTCTGCTACAGTGATATAGTTAGTTTGATCAATAAATTTTTTAAATTCTTTATTAGTAACTTCAGTAATATCCATAAAAAACCCATTGACTTTAACTTCATGTCTGGGTTTTTCATGATTCATTGCATACGAATCACTTTCTAATGCACCTTGATAAAATGTGCCGCCAGGAATCCAAACCATCCCTTTAGGAGCTGTTTCTATATTTGGACTGCAGCTTAGAATTATTAAACATAACAAGAAATTAAATCCGATTTTTAAATAATTTTTATCTATCATTCTTCTTTATTATCTCTAATTTCTTTTGGTAAAAGTCCATATTGAAGTTTGAAGCATTTTGTAAAATATGATGGAGATGAAAAACCAACTTTATAACAAATTTCGCTTATAGAGAATTCTGAATTTTCTATAAAGTCTTTTGACTTCTCTAGTCTTATATTTCTTATAAATTCATTTGCAGTTAAACCTGTTAATGCTTTAATTTTTCTATATAATTTACTTCTACTTAATAATAATTCATCTGCAAGATTCTCAACATTTAAATTATTATCATTTATGTTATTATTAATGTAAGCAAGCACATTTAACATAAATTCTTGATCTAATGAAGTAGTGTTTTCTGAAAAATCAATTCCATTAAAATATTTTTTAAATAAAATTTTTCTACTATTAATTAATTGCTTTAAATGAGATTTTAGAACATCCATATTAAAGGGTTTCTGCAAATACACGTCTGCTCCTGAATCTATTCCTTTAATTTTATCAATTTCCATCCCTTTAGCAGTAATCATCATAATTGGAATGTGACTAGTTCTTATATCATTTTTAATCATTTTACAAAGCTCTAAGCCGTCCATTACTGGCATCATAACATCTGTAATAACTAAATCAGGCACATATTTGTTTGTGAGTTCAAAACCTGTTTTACCATTTTCAGCCAGCAATATATTGTAATCATTGTTTAGTTCAGTTTCAAGATAAGATCTAAGTTCAGAGTTATCATCAACAATTAATAAAGTTTTATTTTTAGTCTTATTCTCAGAATTCTCAAAATTATCAGTTACAACTTCAGTCTTTTTATTTAATTCTTGTTTTTTATTTTCAAGATTTATTTCTTTTAAGTGATTTTTCCCATATGGGAAGTGTATTTTAAATTTCGTGCCTATATCTAACTTACTAGAAACTTCGATTTTACCTTTATGTAGTTCTATGAAATTCTTAACAACCTCAAGGCCAATCCCAGTGCCTCCGTAATATTGTTTATCGAATTCTGTAACTTGATAAAATCTATCAAATATTTTATTTATATTTTCCTCTTTAATTCCAGAGCCAGTATCTTCAATAGTAATCTCTAGAGAGTCAAATACATTATTTTCATGTACTAATGGAAAGTTTATTTTTTCAGTATTTTTCTTTATTTCTATTAAAACCATTCCATTTAACGGAGTTACCTTAAATGCATTGGAGAGTAAGTTAAATATTATTTTCTCAAGCATTGAAGGGTCTCCCCAGAAAATTATTGGTTTTTCTGAGTAGTCAACAGAAAGAATAATGTTTTTTTGATTAGCTTCATCTTCAAAATGACTAGAAACTTCTTGTATAAATGGAATCAAATCAATTTCTGAAGCATTAACAGACATTTTATTAAACTGTAGTTTTCTAAAATCCATTAGTTCATTGATTAATCTTGATAATCTATTTGAATTTTTGTGTATTATTTCTAGTTTGTTTTTTGTTTTTAATGATAGGTTTTTTAGATCGCTTTTAATTATATCATTTAGTGGGTTAAGTATTAGTGTTAAAGGAGTTCTAAATTCATGAGATATATTAGTGAAAAATTGAATTTTCTTAGAATTTAGAGCTTCTAGTTGTTTATGTTCTTCTCTTTCAGATTTTAAAGTTCTCTTTTCTTTAATTCTAACACTAAAAATTCTGTAAGAAATAAATATTAATAATAAAGGACCTAGTAAATAAAAAAACCAGGCAATATTGGTTTCCCACCACGCAGGTAGAATTTTAATATTTAATTTTGTTGGGGTTTCGTTCCATAAACCATCATTATTAGCAGCTTTTACCATAAAAGTATAATTTCCAGGAGGAACATTAGTAAATGTTGCATTTGTTTTTGAACCAACATAATTCCATTTCTCATTAAAACCTTCCATGAAATATGCATATTGATTGTTTTCACTTCTAGTGTAATTTACTCCAACATATTCTATACTAAAAAAAGATTGATCGTGGCTAAGAGTTAATTCTTTACTAACATTTAAAGCGGTTTTCAGAGGGGAATCTGGGGTATCTATTGTAGCAAGTTCGTTAGACAACTTTAAGTTTTTAAGGAAAACTAAGGGTAACTCTTGATTGTATTTAATTTTATTTGGATCGAAAAAATTTATTCCATTAAGCCCGCCAAAATATAATATTTCAGAATCTCTATAAACAGAATTATAATTAAATTTATTAGACAATAAACCATCGTTTTTATTAAAATTAATAAACTGTTTTTGCGATAAATCTAGTTTAGATAGCCCCTTGTTTCCTGAAATCCAAATATCTCCATTTTTATCCTGAGTGATAGAAGACACTGATTCGTGAATAAATCCATTTTCATTGTTATACCATTCTATTTTGTCATTATCGTAATTATACTTAAAAAGACCATAATCTAAAGATCCAATCCATATGTCATTTTCTTTATCTTCAAACAAGCTAAACACAGTAGTTGAGTTTACGTTCTCACCTAATACGGACTTAAATTTATTATTAAAAGGAGTAATGTTATATCTATTATTTGTTCTTTTTATTTGATACAGTCCAGACCTAGTTCCAATCCAAATATTGTCTTTTTTGTCAACAATTATTTTACGTATTATACTAGTATTGATATTATATTTTTTAAAATCTAAGGAGTTGTGATGTGTTAATTTATTTTTCTTTAAATCATAGGAATATAAACCGCTGAAAAATGTACCAATCCAGAGAATACCTCTTGAGTCCTCTGCAAAATTCATCACTTTGTTTGATTTTAAAGAGCTATTACTATCATTAATATTCGAAAAGTTATTGCTATTTTTTGGTAATATAAAAAACCCTGATTCCCAGGTGCCGACTAAAATATTCCCTTTTGAATCTTTGAAAATCGTAGTCGTTTCAGCTTTATTTAAGCCTGTTGCAATCTTATTTCTTGTATTGGTTATATTTACAAACTCTTTATTTTTTATATTATAAACATCTATTCCTCCATCTGAAGTACTAATCCATAGTCGTTCTCTGCTATCTTTAATTATTCCTGTAACAGAACTTGAGCTTAAAGAGTTCGAGTATCCTGGAATACTTTTTAAGGATTCAAACTTATTGTAATTATCATTATGTACGTCAATGCCATTATTGTAATAACCAAGCCATATCCTATCTTGATTATCTGTAAAAATTGACCAAATAGAATTTGATTTTATTCCATTTTGAATATTTTTATCAAACTTATAATTAATTATTTTTTCTGATTTAATTTCTATTTCAAACAATCCATCATTTTCAGTACCGCACAAGATGTCTCCATTGTTTTTTAAGGAAAGTGATAAAATCCTTTTATTAGTTATGGGTTTATTTTCTATTTTATATATTTCATTATTAGAAGAAACTTTTATTAAACCTTTGTCGGATGTGCCCAGCCATATTGAATTGTCTTTATCAATAATTATTGACTCAATTGATGTTTCAATAGTTTTGTATTTACTGTCTAAATCAAACTTAAACAATTGTAGAACTTCATTGTAATGATCATATACCATTAGACCATGGTTGGTTCCAACTAAGTATCTCCCATCACTGGATTTAACAATCGAATTTATCTGTAGACTTGATCTAGGCTTATTTGATTTATATGTTATATTTTTAAATTTTGAAGTCTTTGTATTTAATCTGTACAGGCCAAAATGATGGGTTCCAATTAAAAGAATGCTATCATTAAATTCTTTTAAAGCATGAACTGCAAATTTAATTTTAGAATTATCATTACTTAAGTTTATTGAATTAAACTTATCTAGATTTCGATCATACACATTCAACCCTTTTTGAGTACCAGCCCAGATGTTATTATTTTTGTCCTGATAAAGAGTATGAATAAAGGAGCTGTTCAACCTATTTTCATTACTTCTACTTTCTTTTTTGTAGTTTTTAAAATCTAAACTATTGTATTTAAATATACCTTCACCAGAAGATCCTAGCCATAACATTCCATTTTTATCTTTAATAATTGAAGAAATGGTAGTTTGAGTGATTTTATCACCAAGAGGTATGAATTCATATTTGTCCTGCCCATGATTTGAAAAAATCAGTGATAAGTATAAGATAAACAAACTTGTATTTAAAAATACCTTTTTCATGTGTTGATAAAAATAATCATTGGTAAATTAAAATATTTTTTAAGAATTTAATTATATAAATTGATAATTATTTTCTTTTTGTTCTTCAATTTCTAATGATTTTATTTTTTGCTTCAAATATTATATTATTTGAGCTATGATTTACAAATTATTAATCCATTGAAGAAAATATATTTCATATTTTTATTCTTATTATAAATAAAATTATACAATGAAGAAATTTTTTAAAAATTCTATATTATTATTAACTTTTATTCCTTTTTTAGTTTTTTCTCAATCCAAAATAATTACAGGTACTGTTAACGATGAATTAGGAATTCCACTTCCAGGAGTTTCTATACAAGTAAAAGAATCCAATAATCTAGGAGCTGTCACAAATTTTGATGGAATTTTTACAATATCAATCCCTGATGATGTTAATCAAACTCTTGTTCTTTCGTATATAGGTTATGAAACAGAAGAAGTTGATGTTTCTTTAGAATCAACATTTTCAATAAACCTTCAAACTGATACCGATCAATTGGATGAAGTTGTTGTTATCGGTTATGGAACAGTTCTTAAAAAAGATATTTCAGGCTCTATATCTTCTGTTACAGTGTCAGACGAAGTTGCTACACAATCAAATTCAGTTGATCAGCTTCTTCAGGGTCGAGCGTCGGGAGTACAAGTTATTCAAAATAGCGCTACACCTGGATCTGGAATTAGTGTTAAAATTAGAGGTACTAGTAGTTTAAGAGGAAATAATGAGCCTCTTTATGTTATTGATGGAATCATTATTTCATCTGCTGGAGAAGATGTTCTTCCTACTGGTGGAGGAAATACTGGACAACAAATTCAAAATGGTTTAAATGGTATTAACCCACGTGATATAGAAAGTATTCAAGTTTTAAAAGATGCATCAGCAACTGCTATTTACGGATCAAGAGGAGCTAATGGAGTTGTTTTAATCACTACAAAAAAAGGAATTAGTGGTAAACCAAAAATAAGTGCTTTTCTTACCAATTCAGTAAGGACAGCAACTAATAAAATTAATGTATTAGATGCATTTGGTTATGCGGAATATGTTAATGAAATAGATGGAATTGATGGTTTTCTTCCAAGATATTCTTTTTCTGGTGATAGTATTTTTATTGGACGAGAAGGACAAGGCCCCGTAAGACCTACCGATCAATACAACTGGCAAGATGAAATTTATGGAGATGGTTTTAGTCAGAAATTTGGAGCTTCCGCATCTGGGGGTGGAGAAAACGGAAATTATTATATATCTGCAGGTTTTGATAACCAGCAAGGTGTTGTTAGAACCTCTACATTTAAAAGTAGTGATATTCGAATTAATTTAAATCAAGATCTTAATGATAATCTAAAATTACAAGCTCGAGTAAGTGGTTTTATGAATAGTGGAAACTTCGCAGAAGGTGGAGATTTAATTGGTGGTTCTAATACAAGTTTTGTAAGAAATGTTATTGCATACAGACCAGTTATTGATCACGACCTAGATGATGTTACATCAGAGGGTGACTACACGACTAACCCATTTGCTTGGCAAAAAGACTTTTCAGATATTTCTAAAGAAATGCGTTTTATTGGTTCTGTAGGTCTTACCTATAAGCTTCCAGTTAAGGGATTATCTTACCAAATTAAATATGGAGGTAATATTAGAATAAAGGACAGAAGGCGTTTCTATGGACTTAGTACTTTTCAAGGTTTAAACTCTAATGGAACATTACAAATAAGTACTAAAAATGCTAAAACACATCAGTTTAATAATATACTAAGATTCAATAGAAAGTTTAACAGAAGACATAGAGTTAACGCTTTGCTAGGGGTGACTTATGATGTAAGAAATATAGAAAATAGTATTTATGCAGTTGAAGATTTTCTTACAATGCAATTTACAACAAATCAACCAGCTTATGGAAATGTGATTACTAGACCTTTAACATTTATAAAAGCTGATCAACAGATATTTTCTATTTTAGGACGTGTTAATTATACATTCGATAATAAGTATATTTTAACAGCAACTATTAGACGTGACGGAGTTTCAAAATTTGCGGAAAATAATAGATATGGTGTATTTCCGTCTTTAGCTTTTGCTTGGAATGCTGGAAATGAGAGATTTATTCAGAATTTAGATATTTTTGAAAGTTTGAAATTTAGAGCCGGATGGGGACAGATAGGTAATCATGGTATAGGTGCTTATGGTAGCTTGTCTAATTATGGAGTATCTAATTTATATGGAAATGCAGATGGGGGTACCAATGTTCCAATAGCACTACAGAACTTAGCAAATCCTGATTTAACATGGGAAACAACTGAACAAAAAAACTTTGGTGTGGACTTTACTACGTTAAATGGTCTTATTTCTGGAAATATTGATGTATACGATAAATTGACGAAAGATTTATTACAAAATTCAGAGATTCCACCATCATCTGGATTTACACGTATTTTAGTGAATAA
>Ga0209383_1000748_pt1 | contig 21886 bp, 21 predicted proteins | sample CoawatmetaG02DNA_FD_187510 | JGI IMG/M metagenome (GOLD analysis project Ga0209383, IMG submission 187510) | Marine microbial communities from the West Antarctic Peninsula - Coastal water metaG029-DNA (SPAdes) (version 2) | ecosystem: Environmental > Aquatic > Marine > Coastal ... | reverse complement strand
TTTGGTGACTTAACGGACATAAGTAGTTTGACACGAATTATAGCTAAGTATAAACCAGACGAAATATATAATTTAGCTGCTCAAAGTCATGTTGCTGTTAGTTTTGAAATTCCTATTTATACAGCTGAGGTGAATGCTATGGGGACGCTTAAGTTACTAGAATCTATAAGAAATTTAAAACTAAAAAAAAAAATAAAGTTTTACCAAGCATCTACATCAGAATTATATGGAAAAGTTCAAAAAATTCCACAAGATGAAAAAACACCATTTCACCCTGTGAGCCCATATGGGGTAGCAAAATTATTTTCATATTGGATATGTAAAAGTTATAGAGAGTCATATGGCATGTTTGTGTGTAATGGCATCTTGTTTAACCATGAGTCAGAACGAAGAGGTGAAACTTTTGTAACTCAAAAAATTATTAGAGGCCTTACAAGCATAGCATTAGGAAATGAAAAATGTTTATATTTAGGGAATCTAGACTCAAAAAGAGACTGGGGTCATGCTAAAGATTATGTGGAAATGCAATGGATGATGTTGCAAAGAAAAACTCCAGATGATTATGTAATTGCTACAGGTGTTCAGTCGACTATTAGAAAATTTGTTGAAATAACATGTAAAAAATTAGGTATAGAAATTGAATGGGTTGGCAAGGGGTTAAAAGAAAAAGCAATAGTTAAAAGTATAACAAAAAAATATGGCTATAGTTTTAAGCTAAACTCAACAATCATTAAGATCAATAAAATATATTATCGTCCTTCAGAAGTGAACGAACTTTTAGGAAATCCTTCAAAAGCACAAAAAATATTAGGCTGGAAACCTAAAATAAAATTAGATCAATTAATCTCACTGATGTTGAAAGCATCATTAGTAGAAGAAAAAAATATAAATTAATTGCAATATGTCCTTTTTTAAAAATGCTATAAGTATTTTAGATAGAAAATTAAAATTTTTCTTTTTAATTCTATTTGCTATGATGTTTTTGGCCATGATCCTAGAAACCTTAGGTGTTGCTATGATTTTGCCAATAATTTCTGTTCTTTTGGATGAAAGTGCTTTTGAAAAATATACTTTTTTGTCTTATATTTATTTTCTATTTGATAACCCTTCTAAAGAAAAAACTGTAACTATTTTGATGCTATTGGTTGTTATAGTTTATCTATTCAAAACAATTTATCTTGCTTTTTTTTATTGGGTTCAATCTTCATTTGTTTTTACTATTAAAACAAATATATCTAAAAGGCTATTTTCTGGTTATATAAAAAAAGACTATGATTTTCATTTAAATAAAAATTCATCAATCTTAATTAGAAATATAGTTACTGAAATAGATACACTTACTAGCTGTTATACTTCACTAATAATTTTAATGTCAGAGATTTTTGTTTTTGCTGGTATATCAATTTTTTTAGCAATTTATCAGCCTTTAGGGTTTTTTATAAGCTTCATAGTATTTGCAAGTGCTGGATCTTTTTTTTATTTTTTGTTTAAAAATAAAATATTAACTTGGGGTAACAAAAGACAAGTTTTTGATGAAAAAAAAATAAGATTTATTCAGGAAAGTTTTGGTGGAATTAAGGAATTAAAAATTAATCAAAAAGAAAGTATTTTTATTAATAAATTTTTTAATCAAGTTGTTGGATCTTCAGAAATGGGTAAAAGAATTAGTTTTTTAGGAGCCTTACCAAGGTTTTTTTTTGAATTTATATTAATTGTAATAATGTCTGCTTTTGTTATTTTTTCTATAAGACAATCGACAGATTATAGTTCAGATATTATACCAACACTTGGACTTTATGCTGTTGCTGCCTTTAGATTAATGCCATCAATAACAAAAATATTGTCTAGTTTTCAAGGTTTAAGATATAATAAGCCTGTTATAGATTTAATAAGTAAAGAATTAAATTTAGTTGAAAATATAAAGTTTCCAAACTCACCATCAAAAAATTTTAAATTTACCCAAAATATTATGGTTAAAGATTTGTCCTTTAATTACCCAAACAGATCACAAACATTAAAATGTATAAATCTTAAAATTGAAAAAGGGAAAAAAATAGGTCTTGTAGGTCATACGGGATCAGGTAAAAGCACTTTAGTTGATTTAATACTTGGTTTACTAAAACCTACAAAAGGAACTATTTTTGTAGATGGTTTTGATGTGAATCAAAACCTCTCTGAATGGCAAAAACAAATTGGTTATGTTCCACAAAATATTTTTTTAACTGATGACTCTTTAAAAAAAAATATTGCATTTGGACTTAATGAAAGTGAGATTAATGAAGAAAAATTAATGAATGTTATTAAATATTCTAATTTAGAGGATTTTACGAACAGTTTAGATGAGGGGGTTAACACGTTTGTGGGTGAAAGAGGCCTTAGATTGTCAGGAGGTCAAAAACAGAGAATTGGAATAGCTAGAGCTTTATTTAATGAACCATCGGTATTAGTTTTTGATGAGTCAACAAGTGCTTTAGATCAAAAAACTGAGGAAGAAATAATTGAAATAATAAATAAATTAGATAAGACTATGATAATAATAGCTCATAGAAAAAATACTCTAAAAAATTGTGATATAGTGTACGAGCTTGTTAATGGAAGTATAAAAGAACTAAATTAGATAATATAGAGTAAAAGCATCATATGAATTTTGAAAGATTAAGCATCCCAGATTTAGTTTTAATTACACCTAAATTCCACCAAGATGAAAGAGGATTTTTTTGTGAAAGTTTTAGAGAAGATAAATTCCAATCTTTTGTGGGGTTAAAAAACTTTGTTCAAGATAATCACACTTCTTCAAAAAAAAATGTTTTAAGAGGACTTCATTATCAAATTAAACAACCGCAGGGTAAAATAATAAGAGTTATTAAAGGTAAAATTTTTGATGTAGCAGTTGATTTGAGAAAAAAATCAAAACATTTTTCCAAATGGGCAGGTGTAGAACTTTCCTCAGAAAATAATCATCAATTATGGATTCCAGAGGGTTTTGCTCATGGTTTTTTGACACTTTCTGACGATACTGAAGTTCTATACAAGACTACAAATTATTACTCAAAAAATGATGAAAGAACGATTATTTGGAATGATAAAGATTTAAATATTGATTGGCCATTAATAGAAAAACCAATAATTTCAAAAAAAGATACAAATGGCTTAGAAATTAAATTGGCAGATTTGTTTTAAGTAGAATATCAATATAGATAATAGATTATAAAAAATTAACTTAAATAAATACAAAAATGTTTACAGATAAAACTATTTTAATAACTGGTGGAACAGGTTCTTTTGGTAAGGAGTTCGTTCGTAATATTTTAAAAAATTATAAACCTAAAAAGTTAATTGTTTATTCTAGAGATGAAATGAAGCAATTTGAGATGGAAAATGAACTTAAAAAATACAGCAATTTAAGGTTTTTTATTGGAGATGTAAGGGATTATGAAAGACTACTAATGGCGATGAAAAATGTTGATTTATTAGTGCATGCCGCAGCATTAAAGATAGTTCCTATAGCAGAGTATAACCCAACAGAATGCATTAAAACAAATGTAAATGGTGCAGAAAATATAGTGAAAGCGGCAATCAATAATAATGTTAAAAAAGTAATTGCTCTTTCTACAGATAAAGCGGCCAACCCAATTAATTTGTATGGTGCTTCTAAACTTGCTTCAGATAAAATATTTATTGCAGGTAATACTTTAGCTGGATTTAATCATCCAACAAAGTTTTCAGTTGTAAGATATGGTAATGTAATTAATTCTAGGGGATCGGTTGTACCATTTTTTAAGAAAATGATTAGAGAAAATATCAAATATATTCCTATTACTGATATAAGAATGACAAGATTTTGGATTTCTCTAGATGAGGGAATAAATTTTGTAATAAATTCCTTTGAAAGAATGGTTGGTGGTGAAATCTTTATACCAAAAATACCTTCATTAAAGATTACTGACCTTGCAACAGCTATGGCACCAAACTTAGAGCAAAAAATTATTGGCATTAGACCTGGTGAAAAAATTCATGAAGTTATGTGTCCATCAGATGACTCACATCTTACGCTTGAATTCAAAAATCATTTTGTAATAACTCCAAGTATTGAATTTGATTATGTAAAAAATAACTATCAAACCAATGCTTTAGGTGAAAAAGGTAAATTAGTTGATATAGATTTTGAATATAGCTCTTCAAATAATCATGATTTCTTAAGTGTAAAGGATATAAAGAAAATTTTAGATAAAAATTCATGATACCGTATGGCCGTCAAAGTATAAGTAAAAATGATATTAAATTAGTAGTTGATGTTTTAAAATCTGATTTTATTACACAAGGCCCAATACTTGATAAGTTTGAAGATAATTTGGCCTCCAAAGTAGATGCAAAATATGCTGTAGCTTCAAATAGTGCAACAAGCTCACTGTTAATTAGTTGCTTAGCACTCGGGCTTTCCAAGGGTGATACTTTATGGACTTCCCCAAACAGCTTTGTTGCATCTGCTAATTGTGCCCTTCATTGTGGAGCGAAAATAGATTTTGTAGATATTGATTTAGATACAGGAAATATTTCATTGGAAAGGCTAAATGAAAAATTAATAAGTGCAAAAAAAACAAATAAATTACCAAAAATTATTATTCCAATTCATTATGCGGGACAGCCTACTAATCAAAAAGAAATATGGAAATTATCAAAAAAATATGGATTTAAAATCATTGAAGACGCATCGCACTCTTTAGGTGCTCATTACCAAAATGAGAAAGTAGGTAGTTGTAAATGGTCAGATATTACTGTTTTCAGCTTTCATCCAGTTAAAATAATAACCTCATGTGAGGGTGGGATTTCAACAACAAATACTAAATCCGTGAAAGAAAAAATGAACTTATATAGATCCCATGGAATAACTAAAGACCCATCAAAATTTACTACTAAAAATGGTCCCTGGCATTATGAACAGCAACTACTTGGTTATAATTTTAGAATGAGTGATGTTCATGCTGCTTTAGGTTTAAGCCAATTAAATCGATTAGATAGCTTTATTAAAAAAAGAAATTCAATAGCTAAAAGATATAATGCTAAACTAGAGTCTAGTAATCTTCAATTACCTTTTGTAAAGAATGATACCGTAAGTAGCTTTCATTTATATGTAGTACAAATACTTAATAAAAATTTTAAATCAGCTCATAATAAAATTTTTAAATCACTTCGATCAGCAGGAATAGGTACTAATGTCCACTATATTCCAATTCACTTACACCCATATTATAAAAAAATTGGTTTTAAAAATGGAGATTTTCCTAATAGTGAAAAGTTTAGTTCCAGAGCACTAAGCTTACCAATTTATTTTGATTTGACTAATAAAGAACAAGATTTTGTAGTTGATACTTTATTAAAAATTTTAGAACAATAATGTTATTTTATGAAAAACTTGCAAGATTTAAACAATATTATTAACAATAGTTTATTCGATATAACACTAAGAGTTAATGATCTCAAACTATGGGAGGATGTAGAGCACATGATTTCTTATGTGCCTGTGTGCTACACTAACTCATATGCAGAATTTAATATAGCATTCCAAAAATATCATGGAGGAGATTGGTTTGATATATCAATGATTTTTAAATCTGCAAATAAAGAAGTGTTAGCGATTTGGCCTTTAAGTATTTCTAATATCAAAAATTCTTATAATCTAAGCAGTATAAGAGCGCCTGTATTAACCCCACTGTTTGTTAAAAATATCACAAAAAATATTAAAAAAAAACTTATTAGTGAGTGTTTTAAAATAATAGATAAAATCTATATTTCTCTGGGAATTAAAATTAATAAACTAGATAGTTGCATCCCATTTTTAGATCGTTCTGACATATCAATATGGCACTCAACACAAATAGATAATATATCAGATTTGAGATTAGAATATGATCTTTACCTTGACGTAAGTCGTGATTTAGATTCAGTTAAGCAGGATTTAAGAAAAAGTTATAAGCCATTAATTACGTCATCAACTAAAATTTGGAATAGCTTTATTTTATCAAGCTATGACGAAAAAATATGGAAAGAATTTAAAATTTTGCACTTAAGTGTAGCTGGCAGAGTTACAAGATCTGATGAAACTTGGGAAATTCAGCATGAATTAATAAAAACTAAAAAAGCTTTTTTAGTTTATTTAAGAGATAAAAATAAGAAAATGATTGCAGGCGGATGGTATTGGCATAGCAAATCAGAATGTGAGTATGGTTCTGGTGCTTTCAAAAGAGAGTTATTTGACAAACCAATTGGACATTTGGTTCAATATAGAGCAATTGAAGAAATGATTAAAAGACAAATCAAATGGTATAGGGTTGGTAGAAAAGCTTCAATAAACAATATTCCAACCCCTGATAAAAAAGAAATTAATATATCTCTCTTTAAGCAAGGCTTTTCATCACATACGATGCCAACTTGTTATTTTAAAATAAATTTAAATATTGAAAAATAATTTGAATAAACAGACGAAAACAATAGATTTATATGCTGTAGAGTATCCCATGGCAGGATATTTGTTAGAATTAATAGACTCAGCTATTTGGCTAAGTAAAAATTCAAAATTAGACAATTTGAATAAAATTAATATTATTTTATTACCAAAGCCTATTAATTATACGAGAAATTCTTTATTGAAAGACCTATTTGTAAAATTATTTTCAGTTATTTCAGAAAAAAAAATTCAGCTATATCAAAATAATTTAAAAATTTTATTTAATTTTAAAATAATACAACGATATGAATTTAATAAAAAAATATTAATTTTATTAGATAAAATGTTAAATTTTAGTAAAGAAGCAAAAATTAAGAACCAGAATTCTTTTTTTAATTTAATATCTAAAAAAAAAAAAGTTTCTTTTAATATAGAAAATATACAGATAGATATTTTTAAAAAAAAATATCATAAACTAGAACTTATTAAAAGTTTAATTATTAGTACTATCACGGCTATAAGACTTTATTATACTTGCTATACAAAGCTAAAATTTAACTCACAAAAATTTCTTAATTTGCATAACGAACAAATACATATTGGAGATTTGATTGCTTCATTTAATGTGAGAATTAACCCAAATCATGGAGGTCAATTTAAGAGTAGTTATGGATTATTTATAGATTTAATAAATGGTCTTTATTTGAATAGGCTTGCCTCTAATTTAAAACTATCAAATAAAAAGAATCAATATATCAATCCATCAGAACCGTTTTATTCTCATCATATTTGGGTAAGAAATTTATTATATAGAGGTATGTTTTTGTTGCAAAGGCACAATCCTTTAAAAAAATATGAGATTTTAGATGTTAATAGTTATCATAACCCTTGGATTGCAAAAAAACCACAACAAGATTTATTTGATAGAGATAGAGCCATTATGCATCTTGACCAAAGAATTTTTGAGCCCACAAAGATAATTGATAGTTTCTCAAAATCAAATTTTGTTAACAATAATTCAGAAAAAAATTTATATGATGATAATGGTAATAAATTAATACTTTCTAATGAAGAGCTTTTTGTTACAATTTTTTTGCATGATTTCTCTGACGCACTATATGCTGATGGTTTAGATGGATTTAATGATTTATCTGACTGGACTAGCTTTACGATTGATAAGCTTCTAGAAAATCAAAATATAAAAAAAGTATGTATTAAATCCCACCCTAGTGCAGATTTTATTTCTTCTAGAGCTAACATGATTGCATATAAAATAATAAAAAAAAAATATTACAATAATCATAAAATTATTTTTTTAAATAAAAATTCATCAATAGTATCATTAAGTGCACATAATTTTTTTTGTGGAATAACACACCATGGAAATATTGCATTAGAATTGACTCATTTAGATATACCGGTGATAGCTTGGATCAATGGTCCCTGGGGTAAATATTACAATTTTTTAAATAAATGGGATCATAAAACTGACTATGAAAATATTTTGTTAAATTTAAAAAAAGAAAACTGTAATAAACCTGGTTTAAAAGAAAAAGATGATTTGTATAAATATATTGATAACTATGAATTAGAAAGAATAAAGCCAGAAAAAAAAAGCTTAAGGTTATTTATTACAAGTGAAATATCAGATTATTTTAGAGGAAATCATTTAGATTATGAAAAAATAGTAAAAGAATTAAATACAGAGGATTATTTATTTAGAGAAATAATTAATCAAATTTATAGAAGGGTGTACAGTAAAAGATAAGCTATATATTTATTCTTAATTAATAAACTTTAACCAATCAACCAAGTAAATTTTCTGTTTAAAATTGAGAGTATTGAGGTTTTTTCTTTTAGCAAATCGATTTATTGGGCCTGCCTCTTTATTTTTAAAAAGTACTTTAGATTTTGTATTTTTGTGAAATTTCTTCATTTTTTTGAAAATTTCTATTAATTTTAAATTTTCATCTGACGCTATATTGAAATATTTGTAATCATGATTGGATAAAAGTACTTTTAAGATAGCATCAACAAAATCATTTATATGTAACCAGCTCCTATTTGTCTTAGGATTCCCCCAAATTTCAATATTTTTATCTTTTTTAATTAAATCATTCCAATAATTGATTATAGTTTTTGAGTGATCACCATATATAGAAAATATTCTACAAATTATAAAATTAAAATTTAACGCATCTAAATATTTTTCACTCATTAATTTGCTGAAGCCATAAAGTTCATCAGGATTATAGGGGGGGGAAATTTTAGCTTCTTTACATACATTTTTTTTTAATAATTTTTTATCATCATAAACAGAAGATGATGAGGCGTATAAAAATTTTTTAAATTTAATTTTTTTACAAAAATTAAAAAAATTTATATCAATTAAAGTATTTTCTAACATTAAGTGTTTAAAATTACTAACCGAGTGTCTATCATTTGGACTGCTTGCAAAATGGAGCACATAATCAACTTTTTTTGGAAATTTTTTAGTAATTGGTAAAGCTAAATTTTGCTGAATTACTTTAATATTATTTGATTTATCAAGATTCTTTAAAGATTTATTTATCACTGCGTAAATTAAACATTCTTGTTTAACAAGGGTTTTTATTATATTTGATGCCAAAAAGCCATTAGCACCTGTGATTAAAAAAGTTTTTTTTTTAATTTTCATTTTATTTTCTTCAAATAACCATCAGGATTAAGTGTAAAAAAATATTTATTTTGAAATGATTTGTCTTTTTTAAATTTACTTCCTTCTTTAGTTTTTAAGAAACTGTTTAGAGCAGTCATTGGATTATTACCTTTTGAGTAATTTTTATTTAAACCATGAGGGTTTTTTTTAAAATACTCAACATGAGTATCACCACACAATATAAAATTATTTTTACTTAATATTTCTGAATAAATATTTAATTCTTTCAAAACATTTTTATGTGAGTGGTCAGAATCTAGATGTATAAAAATTTTTTTAGAGGATTTTATTATTTTTTTTATTTTACCTACAACTTTTGGGTCAGTTGACATTCCTTTTATTAGAATAATATTTTTATTTAAATTTTTAAACTTGCCTAATCTATTTGATACACTTTTAGGAATATACGTATCAACACCTATTATTTTTTTACCACCTATGCTGTTAAAAATACTCGAATAAAACAGTAAGGAGCCACTCCAAGCAACACCTATTTCAATTATGTAATCAGGCTTAGTTTTGAATATTATTTCCTGAATGGCAAATAAATCTTGAGGAAATTGAAGTATTGGTTCACCAAACCAACTAGTTTGATGAGCAATTCTGTTTTTTAGCAAATATGGTAAAGTTTTCTTATAGATTGTCTTCGAGTTTTTTTTATCAAAGAGACTTTTAGTTTTGATATAATTAATTTCTTCAAATTTTTTTTTTGTTATCATTTATATTTTCCTTATACCTTTAGTAGTTTTACGATTCTTAGATTCATGAGACTCTAGTAGACTTAAGTTAATAAAACCTCGACCATTTATTTTGCTATTATTATTTTTGTTTTTTGAAACTATATCAACCCCATGAAATAGACCATTATAAAAAAGAATCAAATCACCTGATTTTATATTTTCATCTATATTTATTTTTTTTTTATTCATATCATAAACATAAAAGCCACCTTTATTATAGTCTAGGCCATTTTCTGTTATATATATTCCACATGTCACTTTTGTTATATTTGTCGGATCTTGGTGCAACGAAATATTTCCAGACCCAATAGGATAATAAATTATTTGAATTCTTTGTATTACAATATCTTTAGGGGTATTATTTTTTATCGTTTTAGTATTGTAGCCATTCATCTTTATTATTTGATTAAAAAAAGGTTCAATCAGATCAGACAAGCCTGTTGCATCTGTGTTCCATGGAAAAAAATACCAGGACAAATCTTTTGCAGAATAACTACCTGCTCCAGTTGAATCTGATCTATAATGAATATTTTTGATACCTTCTAACATTCTTGTGTCTTTAGTTATATCAATATTTGAGTTTTTAATGTTAATAAAAATTTTTCTAAGGTTTTCAGGATTAAAAGCTGATCTTAAAACTAAAATATTCCCATCCATTACTTCATTTTTTAAATTAATTATTGAGTCATCATCAAAAAATTCTTTTATAGTTATTTCTTTAAGTTTTTTAAAGTAAGACATCAGTTTAGATTTATTTTAATTTTAATTATAATCAAGAATAATTTTTAAATTTTTATTTATCAACTAGTTTTGAAATTTCTTGAATACCTAATTCATTTATTTTTTGAGTATTTGAAAATCTTAAAATATAAGTAGCTCTTAAAAAAGCAATAGATATATTTTGAAAGTTTTTATAAATAAAAGTTTTTATTGAAATACTGAATTTTTTTTGATGTTTTATGTATCTTGTATTTAACTTATCATAGTAACTTTCTAGGAATTTTTTTTTAAAAATTTTATCTTTTTTAATAGATTTAAGTCTTGTTAAATCAAAAATAGAATTAAATAATTTAACTTTTTCTTTAGAATTTTTTAGTTTTGATTTAATTAACTCAATATTTGAATAAATTTTATTAGTACCAAGTCTATCAGAATGTATTTGATTGAGCATAAATAAATAATTTGCTCTTTTACATTTACCTGAATAAGCAAGGAATAAAAAAGTATAAAGGTCATGAAACATAATATCAGTAAAGCTATATTTCTTAGAATTCTTCCAAGCATTTAAAACAACTTTAGTTTTTACAATATCATGCCATATGCCATTTGATTTTAAAAAATATTCTAGAATTCTATCATTAGGCTTCGAATTATTGATTGAAATTTTATTATAAAGATTACCTCTAGTCACCAACTTTCCATAAATTTCATTTTTTGAATAAAGTTGAAATTTATGTATTCTTCCTCTTGCTGCAGAATAAGTTTTATCTCCTTTTAAAAAACTTAGGGCTTTCGTTAAACCTTTTTTTATATAGAAATCATCATTTGCAGCAAATAGTACATATTTAGTTTTAATTTTTTGCAAAGATTTAATTATTTTATTTCTATAGACTACCAAATTTTTATCGTGACCAAAATAATGATATTTAAAATTTTTATTTACAAATAATTCTTTTTGAGAATTATTTTTTGATCCATCAGCAATAAGAACTGGAAAATCTAAATTAAATTTATTGTAATAGTCAACCCATCGTTTAGAAAATTCATATCTGCCTTTGACTATAAGTAGTAGTGTTAGCTCCATGACTTTTTTTGATAAATTAAATTTAGACTGTGCCCTAATCTATATTTCTTTTTAAAATTTGACATGTCTAGTCTACCAATTATTCCCAATCTACTGGTATCCGAAATACCTTGATAAACTAAATTAAACTTTTTTTTAAAAAAGTTATTGAGATAACTATAATTTAAAAACCAATGAGGAATTTTTTGCTTATAATAATTTTGCAAAGTACAAAATGATGGTATTTCACCCGCATATACATCTATTAGCATGATGTTTTTAGTGTCAAGTTTTTTGATCAATTCTAGGGTTTTTTCTACATCTTTTGAATATTGCAAGCAGGAACCTAAAAAAACTAAATCAAATTTTTTGTATTTAAAGGTTTTAAAATTATGGTGATATGTAATTTGATTATTTATTTTTGGTTTTTTATTAAATAAATTATTAGCAATTTCACAAATATTTTTTAAATCATAAATATGATACTCAACATCTTTTAATTTTTTATTCTTTAATCTTTCTATTAGATTTACATAACCAACACCCCAACCACCACCAAAATCAAGAATTCTTACTTTCTTTTTTTTTATAGAATTAACCCAATTTGTCATATTTTTTGTATGCTGAAAATAAAAAGGAGAAATTTTTTTATTTTTATTTAAAGAATTTAAAATTGATTTTATTATCTGCTTTTGTTTTTGTTCATAATTACTTTCTTCAAAAACATTCAATTTTGAATGATTTAATGCCGTCTTATAACTTTTATAAACACCTGAATATAATCGCATGATTTACAATTTTTGTTGCTAATAATTAATTTCTATTATAATTAGTATAAAATTAATTAATCACAACTTAATTGTTATAAAAAACTAATTAAGCTCCAAAGTATTTATATGAAACATTTCTGCAGAGTATCAAAAAAACCTTTAACTATAACTAATGACTTTGGCAAACAACCACTCGGTAATGGTTTTTTAGATAACAAAAAAAAAAATAGTGAGTATTTTTACCATATGAAAACAGGGTTTTGTGAAGAAAGTAAAATGTTCCAATTAGCAAAGCAGCCTGATCCAAAAAAAATGTTTCATAAAGATTATGCTTTTTTTTCAGGTACTTCAAAAAGTATGACAAAACATTTTGAGAATTTTTATAATTCTGTCATTAATAGCAGGTATTGCCCAAGCAATCCTTTTATTGTGGAGCTAGGATGCAATGATGGTATTTTAATAAAAAATTTCAAAAATAATAACTATAAACATTTGGGTGTAGAGCCATCAAGGAATGTTGCTAACTTCTCAAAAAAGATTGGCATAAATATAATGAATGATTTTTTTAATTCAAAAAGTTCAAAAAAAATTGAAAAAAAAAATGGAAAAGCTGATTTTATATTGGCAGCAAATGTAATGTGTCATATACCAAATATTGTTGAAACGAGTAAAGCAATAGAGTCGTTATTAAGCCAAAATGGTGTTTTAATTTTTGAAGAACCATATTTGGGAGACGTTATTAGAAAAAATTCCTATGATCAAATTTATGATGAGCATGTTTTTTTATTTTCAGGTTTATCAGTCGAGAATTTATTTAATAAAGTTGATATGGAAATTGTAGATCTCATTCCTCAAATTACTCACGGTGGCTCTATGAGATATGTCGTAGCCAAAAAAAATAGGTACATTAAAACTGAAAATGTAAAAAAAATACTGAATAAAGAAATCAAACAGGGTCTTGATAAAACCTCTACTTTTAAAAAATTTGATATAAATATTAAAAAATCAAAAAAAAAGTTCCTTAAATTGCTATTAAAATTGAAAAAACAAAATAAAAGAATTTCTGGATACGCAGCAACTTCAAAAAGCACTACTATATTAAATTATTGTGGCATCGATAAAAAATTAATTGATTGTATCTATGATACTACTCCAAACAAGATTGGTAAACTTACACCAGGAATGCATATTCCAGTAAAAAATTATAAATTATTTAATAAAGATTATCCTGATTATGCAGTCTTATTTGCGTGGAACCATTCAATAGAAATTCTAAAAAAAGAGAAGGAATTTTCCAAAAAAGGAAAAAAATGGATTTTTTTTGTACCAAAAATAATAATTGGTTAAAATAAAATTTATGATTGCTTTCGCAAACCCCTCACTAAAGATAAAAAAATATAAAAAAGAAATTATTAGAGCTGTAAATAGAACATTAGAAACTAACTCATATATACTTGGTCCAGAAGTCAAAAAATTTGAAAAAAATTTTTCAAAATATATTGGTACAAAATATTCAGTTGGGGTTGCGAATGGAACGGATGCAATTGAAATTTCATTAAGAAGTCTAAATATTGGAATTGGTGACGAAGTAATTACTGTATCTCATACTGCAGTAGCATCTGTTTCAGCCATAATATCTGCTGGAGCAAAACCAGTCTTAGTGGATATTGAAAATGAATATTTACAAATTGATATTTCAAAAGTAGCTAAGGCAATTACAAATAAAACCAAAGCAGTTTTGGCAGTTCATTTATATGGACAGTCAGTAGAATTAGATGGGTTAAAAAAAATATGCAAAGATAAAAAGATCCTTTTAATTGAAGATGTTTCTCAGGCACATGGAGCTAAATATAAAGAAAAAAAACTTGGCTCTCATGGCATCATTGGTTGCTTTAGTTGCTATCCAACAAAAAATCTTGGAGCACTGGGAGATGCTGGGATTATAACAACTAATAATAAAAAAATTTATAAAAAAATGAAATTATTAAGAGAGTACGGATGGAAAACAAAATTTTATAGCGAGATACACGGTAGAAATTCAAGAATTGATGAAATACAAGCTGCAATCTTAAATATTAAAATTAAATATTTAGATAAAGAAAATAAAAATCGTGAAGATATTGCAAGTCTATATAAAAATTTTCTAGATAAAAAAAAATTTACTATCGTCAAAAATCGTCAAAATTCTTCACATGTTTACCATTTGTTTGTTGTAAAAGTAAAAAAAAGAAAAAAATTATTGGACTACTTGAAGAAAAAAAAAATTGCCACAGGCATTCACTATCCTTACCCTGTTCATCTGCAGAAAGGTTATAAAAAATTAATCAAGACAAATGGTGCACTATCTATTACAGAAAAAAATTGTAAGAACATTATATCTCTACCCATTTATCCTGAATTAAAAAAAAAAACTGTAATCAAAATAATTCAAAACTTAAATAATTTTAATTAAATGGATATTGCCCAAATAAAAATTATAAAAGTTCCAAAATTCAATGCCAAAAATGGTAAGTTAATAAAAATAGAATCAGGTCTAGATGTGGACTTTAATATTAAAAGATTTTTTCAGATTACGGCAAAAAAGAACGATATCAGAGGATATCATGCTCATAAAAAATATTATCAACTTATGATTTGTACAGCTGGAAAAATGAAAATTTTTTGTGATGATGGAATTAATAAAAAATTTTTTTTGCTAAAAGACAGTAATAAAGCAATTTTATTACCTCCAAAAATATGGTCTTATCAGGAATATCTAGAGACCCCAACTATTCTTACAGTTTTAACCAATGGTGCTTTCAATGAAAAAGAATACATAAGAAATTATAAAAATTTTAAGCATTTAAAAAAATAGCCAAGTAAACTAAAAACAAATAGAGTTTTTAACAATTTATGAATATTTTAATAACAGGCGCTTTAGGTCATATTGGGTCTTATCTCTTAAGAGACTTACCAAAAAAATTTAATAATTTGAATATAATTGCGGTAGATTCCCTTTTAACACAAAGATACTGTTCACTATTTAATCTTCCAAAAACTGCAAATTTTAAGTTTATAAATGCAGATATTACAAAAATTAACCTTGAAAATACCTTGGGTGAAATTGATTATGTTATTCACTTAGCTGCTGTAACTGATGCATCTTTAAGTTTTAATATGAAAAAATTTGTTGAGGAAAATAATTTTAAATCTACATATGCTGCTGTAAATTTATCTGTCAAAAAAAATGCTAAACTTATTATAATGTCTTCAACAAGTGTTTATGGTACAAAAAAAAAAACAATCGACGAAAATTGCCTAGAAACAGAACTCGCCCCCCAAAGTCCTTATGCTGAAGTAAAATTAAAAGAAGAAAATTTAGTTAAAATCACTGTAAAAGAAAAACAATTGAAATCAGTCACATTAAGACTAGGCACCATATTTGGTATATCTCCTGGAATGAGATTTCACACAGCAGTAAATAAATTTTGCTGGCAAGCAGTAATGAAAGAACCAATAACGGTATGGAAAACAGCTTTAGAGCAAAAAAGACCCTACTTAGATCTTCTTGATTTAGGAAATGCCATTGCACACATAATTCAAAAAGATTTATTTAATAATAAAACTTACAATTTATTATCAGGAAATTTTACTGTTAATAATATTATTGAATTTATAAAGGTATATGAACCACAGCTTAGCATTAAGCTCATTGATAACAATATCATGAATCAATTATCTTATGAAGTTTTAAATCAAAAATTTATTAATGAAAATTTTCAATTTGTTGGAAATATTCAAAATGGAATAAAAAAAACCATAGAACAATTGAGGCAATCAAATACAATTAATGATTAAATTAAATGAATGTTAAAATTAGCTCCAATAGTGTTATTTGTTTATAATAGACCAAGACATACAAAAACAACTATCGAATATTTAAAAAATAATAACTTAGCAAATTTGTCAGAATTGTTTATTTTTTCAGATAGCAGCAAAACTAGAGTAGATAAAAATAAAGTAAATAAAGTACGGTCAATAATAAAAAATGTATCTGGTTTTAAAAGAGTAGAAATCATTAAAAGAAAAAAAAATTATGGTCTAGCAAAAAATATTATTTGTGGAATTAATAAAATATTTAAGACTTATAAGACAGCAATTATTCTTGAGGATGATATCGAAACAAGTAAATATTTTTTAAGATTTATGAATAAAGCACTTCTAAAATATAAAAAAAATCCAAATATTTGGCATATTAGTGGATGGAACTACCCAATAGATCAAAAAACAAAGAGAAACATTAAAGATAAAGTTTTTTTTTGGAAAATTATGAATTGTTGGGGGTGGGCAACCTGGGAAGATAGGTGGAAATTTTATAAAAAAAATCCAAATGAATTAATTAAAAATTGGAATAAAGAAAAAATTAAGAGATTTAACCTTGAAGGTAACTATGATTTTTGGAAACAGGTCCAAAATAATTATAAAAAAATTTCAAACACTTGGGCTATATTTTGGATGACAACTATTTTTGAAAAGAATGGTTATTGTTTGAATCCTGTAAGTTCTTATGTTTTTAATTCTGGAAATGATAATTCAGGACAAAATACTCGAGACACCATTGATTACAGCAGTAGATTAAATAATAAATTGATTAAAATTTGGCCTAAATTTGACAAAAATTTTGATTATATAATTAATCATATTATTAAAAGTAATTTTAAGAAAAAAAAATTATTAACAATATTAAAAAGTAAATTTTTTAAATATATATAAGAAGCTAATCTATGAAAATAATAAAAAAAATAATTAATAAAATACTTTTATCATTTGGTTTTGAATTAAAGAAAATAAATAAAATGCCAGACATATTAGAGCTAGAAAGAGATGAGAAGAAAATAATTGACCATATTATTGAAAAAAAATTGAGTATGGCATCACCATCTCGTTTGATAGCAACGTTAATTGCGGTTAAGCATGTTTGTCATTTAAAAATAAAAGGTGATTTTGTTGAATGTGGTGTTTGGCGTGGTGGCAATTCAATAATTGCATTAAAAATAATTAACAAATTAAAAGATAATAAAAATATCTGGATGTATGACACTTTTGAAGGAATGACAAAACCATCCAAACACGATTATGAAAATAATACAGGAAAGAATGCGATTATTGAATACAAGCAAAATCAAAGAGATGACCATTCAAATTGGTGTTATGCTTCATTAGAGGATGTTAAAGAAAATATTAATAATTTGAAATCTTCTTCAAAAATAAATTTTATAAAAGGAGATATAATAGAAACATTAAAAAATGATAATAATATTCCTGATGCTATAAGTGTTTTAAGGTTAGACACTGACTGGTACGAATCAACAAAAAAGGAACTAGAAATACTTTATCCTAAACTTTCTGTGGGAGGTGTTTTGATTATTGATGATTATGGGCATTGGGGTGGTTGTAAAAAAGCTGTAGATGAATATTTTGAAAAAAATGGAAACAAGCCCTTACTTATACCTTCAGATTATACTGGAAGAATATCAATAAAAGTATGAAATTAAAAAATTCTTTTGAGGACACTTTATTCGTTAATCTTGCATGTGGAGATACTTTTATAAAATCTAAGAATTGGTTGAATTTTGATTATAAAAAAAAAGATAATATAAAAAAAACAAATCTTTTAAAAAGATTACCAATAAGTGATAATTTTGCAAATGTAGTTTACTGCAGTCACTTTATAGAGCATATTCCTGAAAATAAAGTTGGAACTTTTTTAATTGAATGTAAAAGAGTATTAAAAAATGAGGGTATTATTAGGTTGGTCATGCCTGATTTTAGGAAAATGGTTGAAGAATATTTAATTCAAAGGAATTTAGCTAATGATAAAAAAGCAAGTTTTATGATGACATCGATTATTGATCAATTTGTGAGAGTCGTACCAGGTGGCAAGCTTAAATTAACATTTGAAGAGGTAGAAAAAAATAATAATTATGAGCTAAAGGACTATATTTATAAAAGGACAGGTTATAATTTTAAAAACTTGACTAGTAAAAATCAAGATTTACCTAAAATTAATTTTATAAATGATAAAATAAAATCTTTTCTATTTAAAAAATACTGTGTTTTGATTTCAAGTTTTTTACCAAAAGAATTTAAAGATCAAAATTTTTCATTAGCAGATTTGGGAGAAAAACATGCATGGATATATGACAAAGATTCAATTAAAAATTTACTTGAATTAGCAGGATTTAAGAATGTTATAGAAGTATCCGAGTCATCATCGTTAGTTAGCAACTTTCCTTTTAAAGAATTAGATCTCAATGAAGATAATGTTCCAAAAAAAGGTTTTGACTCCATGTTTATTGAAGCTGTAAAATAGAATTAAGTGTTAATTTAATCAAAAATGAATATCCCAAAAATAACCTTGATAATTTCTACTTTAAATGCGGGAAAAAATTTAGAAAAAACGATAATTTCTTATTTAGGTCAATCCCATAGAAATAAAGAGTTAATAATCATTGATGGAGAATCTGTAGATAGCACTAATCAAATTGTTTCAAAATATAAAGATATAATTTATTATAGTTGTTCAGAAAAGGATAAGGGTGTTTATGATGCGTGGAATAAAGGACTATCTATTTGTAATGGAAAGTGGGTATGTTTCTTGGGAGCAGGAGATGAGTTCTACTCAAAAGATACACTTTCTGATTTAATAAAATTATCAAATGATGAAAAGATTAATTTTATTAGTGGCAAAATTTATTTACACGATCAAAATGGAAACTATATTGAAGATTTGGGGAGGGAGTGGAGTTATAGAAAAATTTCATCCCAGATAGTCATTGGGCACCCTGGATCATTACATAAAAAAATTTTATTTAAAAAATATGGATTATTCAATTCTGATTATAAGATAAGTGGCGATCATGAATTTTTAATTAGAGTTGGAAAAAATATTGAATCAAAATATTTGAGAAATTATGTAGTTAAGATGGATAATTGTGGAATTAGCAAAACAAATCCTGCCCAAGCAATATTTGAGTCTGCAAAAGCTTTAAAGAATAATCATAACTTTGGTTTTTTGATAAGTATTAAATTTCTTATTATAGCTTTTATAAAATATAATATAAAAAGTCTTCTAACAAAATTAAAATTATTAAATTTTTTTAAATATAATTAAAAATTGAAAAAGAAAACTAAAAAACTTTTTATTAATGGATGTAATATTTCACACGGTGGACCATTAACAATTTTAAAAGAAGCTATATTATCTGCAAATTTATATTTTAATAAGAATTGGGAAATAAATGTTATTATCCAAGATAAAAAAATTTTCACAAAAAAAGAAATAATATTTTTAAAAGAAAAAAATATTAAAATACATCAATTTCCAAAAATTAAAAATTCTTGGATACAAAGAATTTTGTATGAGTTAATTATATTCAAAAAAATATTCAAAAATATTAAGATAGATTTATGGGTGTCGATTCAAGATATAACCACTTTAGTTTTAGCTAAAAAAAAATATGTTTATTGTCATACCCCAATACCATTTTATAAAATGAGTATTAGGGATATCTATTTTGAACCCATAAGCTTTATAAGAAGTTTAATTTTTAAAATAATTTATAAAATGAATATTTTGAGTAACGATGGAATAATTGTTCAGCAGAGTTGGCTAAGAAAATTATTCTATGATTTAACAGCTCATAAAAATATTATAGTAAGCCATCCTAATTTAGAAAAAAAAAAAAATACACTTCTTTTTAAAAAAAATAATAAAAACAAAGTATTTATCTATCCATCGGTTCCAAGGTTTCAAAAAAATTTTGAGGTAGTGTGTAAAGCAGTAGAAATATTGGTAAAAAAAGGTATTAAAAATTTTCAAATTAAATTAACATTTAGTGGTAATGAAAATAGATATAGTAGGTATATTTATAATAATTATTCACAATACAGGCAAATAAAATTTATTGGATATCAAACAAAAAAAAATATGGATAAATTATATAAATCTTCAGATTCTTTAATTTTTTCCTCCAAATTAGAAACTTGGGGTTTGCCTATATCTGAGTCAACAAGGAATGGTTTGCAATTATTTGTGGCTAAAGAAAATTATGCATATGAGCCAATAGGATTGTATAAAAAGGTAAAATTATTTAATAATCTGGATGCATTTTATCTTTCTAAATTAATCAATAAGTATATTAAAAATGAATTAAAAAACTCAAAAATAAAAAAATTAAGAATACACAAACCACATACAAAAAACTGGAAAGAATTTTGGAAATTAATTGAATGATCAAAAATTCTTTAAAAAAAATAATTCATTATCCAAATTATAGATTAATTAAAAAAATTGATTTATTAAGAAATAAAGACGTGTTTATTCTTGGGTCTGCACCTAATCCAGATTTGTCCTCATATAGTAAAAAAAAAATTTTGGTTACATGCAATGGATCTGCAGCGAATGCTAAAAAATTAAATTTAAGTGAGCCGATACTAACAATAGTAGATAATGAACTGCTAGATAAAAAGATTGTTAAAAAAAAACAATCAAGAAAATCAATTATCAAAGGAGAATTACTAAAGTCATTAAATTTAGGTTCTATAATATCAGTACAATCTAATCATTCCCAGGGTAGTGACGTTTCTTTGTTACAGGCTCAATATAATAATTTCTATAAAATATCAAAAGAATCAAGGATAGAAATAATAGATAAAGTTACAAAAACTAATTTACTGGAAAGGAATATGGATGGAGTTATTTCGACTGGTGCATTTGCATTTATACTGAGTTTTTTTTTGGGTGCAAAAAGTGTAACATTTAGTGGTTTCAGATTATATCAAAATTCAGAAACATTAGAGCATTTTTATAAATTCAATGAAAAAAAAAAAAATTTAATCATAAAAAATAAAAATAAGATATTTCCAAAAGCACATTCTTTAGCTGACAGTATTGTTGTTTCAATTTTAAAATTGCAAGGATATAAAATTTATACTAATGAAACTGATTTTCTACATCTGATAAATAATTGGGGAAATTATAATCTTAAAAATAGATAAAAATGATTTTTTCAAAAAACAAAAAAATATTACACATTAGCTCATCTATTAGAGGTGGGGCAGGTATAGCATCATATCGAATGCACAATTCTTTAATTAAAAATGGATATAATTCCTCACTATATATCAAAAATTATAGTGAAACAAATTATGCTAAAAATATTTTTTTTTCTAATAGCAGCCTTTTTTTTAAAATTAAAAAAATTGTAAAATTAATACTTCCATCGAACATACATCTTTACCTAAAAAATTTTTTTTTTAAAAAAGAAATAAATCCATTTTGTTTTTATCAAAAAAATGAATTAAACAAAAAAGGACTTGATAAAAATTTTTTAAATGTTGTAAGAAAATATGATATTTTATTTGTTCATTGGGTTAGTGATTTCATAAACATACATGATTTAGATAAAA
>Ga0209383_1000747_pt1 | contig 21897 bp, 19 predicted proteins | sample CoawatmetaG02DNA_FD_187510 | JGI IMG/M metagenome (GOLD analysis project Ga0209383, IMG submission 187510) | Marine microbial communities from the West Antarctic Peninsula - Coastal water metaG029-DNA (SPAdes) (version 2) | ecosystem: Environmental > Aquatic > Marine > Coastal ... | reverse complement strand
AAATTATAGGAAAATCTACATCATTAACTCCTTGTTTTGTAGCAAAACCTATCCAATTAATGTTTTCTCTATAAAAATTATGGTATAACATCGGGTAGGCTTGATCTAAATTCCAATCATTCCATGCCTGTCTTACCATTTGTCTTGACATTTCGGGGAAAGGGAATACAGCTGCTGTAACTTTTTTGTCTTTAGAATGGGCAATTGCAATAATTTCATTTACAAGAGTAGTAATAGCATTTAGCCTAAACTGCCTCCATTCAGTTGATAGTTCTGGATTTTCAAAATCTTGCGGATCTTTATTAAAAATTCTTTTAAACTCTTCCCTAGCTAAGGTATGGTAGCCGTAGTCATACTCAGGCATTTCAGTTTTTTGAACAATATTATATTTTGGTTGTAAGTCAGCTCCTAAAATAACATCGGGAAACCTAACATAATCTAAATGTACAGAAGCTAAACCTTTAACTTCCATTAATTTTTTGGCATTATTTATAATATGATTTCTAGCCTCTGGATGAAATGGGCTTAACCACTGGTAATAATCTACATAAGCTCTATAATCTAAAGAGTTGTCTCCATTTCTATTAACAGCATACCAGTCTGCATTTTTATTAGCAATTGTATCTCCAGGGCGATTTAAAGTCCACATCCAACCATGAACTTTTATATTTTTTTTATCAGCTATTGGGATTATTTTTCTTAAAATTTCAGGTGATCCGCCAACCAAAATTTCACTGATTCCCAAAGAATCATAATAGCTTATTTTTTTCTCCCAATTTTTTTTATTAAAAGTGTTTCCTGCTCCAGTCCATGTGCTAAAAGTAAAATCTGAATCAGCAATTTTATTATTTAATTCAATACTGCCTTCTTTTTTAGAATCACAGTTGATAAATAAAAAATTAATAATTATTAGTAATAAATATCTTTTCACAATTATAAATATATTAAATTTAAATCGTGAACAACATATTATATATATTTCTATTTTTTTTATTTAATAACGATCAAGACGTCAAAGCTATTTCTTATAATATTCGCTACGACAACCCCAATGATGGAGTGAATATTTGGGATAATAGAAAAACAACTGTTACGGAATTCATTTCTAATGAGGAAGCAGATTTTATTGGAATGCAAGAGGTTTTAAAGTCTCAATTAGTAGACTTGATGAATTCTTTAATAGATTATGATTATGTTGGAGTGGGTAGAGATGATGGAGAAACTAAGGGAGAGTATAGTCCTGTTTTATTTAAAAAAAACAAATATAAAGTCTTAAAGTCAAATACCTTTTGGTTGTCTGATACGCCAAATAAAATTTCTGTAGGTTGGGATGCTTCAATGGAAAGAATTTGTACGTATGGGCTATTTGAAAATATAAATTCAAATAAAAAGATATGGGTATTTAACACGCATTTTGACCATATTGGTGTCCAAGCTAGAGAAAAATCTGTTGATTTAATTATTGATAAAATAAACGAGCTTAATAAAATGAATTTCCCCGTAATATTAACAGGAGATTTTAACCTTGGAGATAAGAACAAGTCAATAGAGAAACTTCAAAATGAACTTATAGATTCAAAAAAAAACATATTAAAAGCTAATGAATATTACGGAACCTATAATGGGTTTAAAAATTTTAAGGCAGATAAAAGAATTGATTATATTTTTTTTAAAAATTTGACTTTAATTAATTCTAAACATGTTTATTTAAAAACAAAATCTAATCAATGGGCATCAGATCATCATCCTGTAGTTGCTCATTTAAAATATATAAATTAAATGAAAAAAAAATTACTTTTAATTATTCTGATATTCCTTGTGTCTTGTTCAAAAGATGCTATTGAACCTGAAGTTGAGGTTGTTCCTAACAAGTCAACTGCTAAAATAGTAGGTTATTTGCCGGCGTATCGTTTTTCGCAAAATGATAAAATTGAATATTGTAAACTCACTCATTTAAATATAGCATTTGCTAATCCTGAAGCTGATGGCACTATGCAGCTAACTAGTAACTCGTCTGGAATTACTCTTGAAGATATAACTTCTACAGCTAGATCTAAAAATAATCAAATTAAAATCTTTATTTCGTTGGCTGGAGGTGGTATTAGATCTCCTGCATTAGAAAGATGGAAAAAATTTCTTGCTACCCCTAAAGACAGATCAGTGCTTGTAAATAAGATTATTTCCTTTGTAACTGATAATAATCTTGATGGAGTTGATGTCGATTTGGAATGGGAAGCTGTTACTCAAGGTTATAGTGATTTTGTTATAGAATTAAAAAGTGCCCTAACAAGTAAAGGAAAAGGCATGACTGCCGCTTTTCCTGGAGAAACTAAATTTGATAATATTACAGACGAAGCTTTACAAACATTTGACTTTATAAATATTATGGCTTATGATTACACTGGGCCTTGGAATCCTAGTTCTGCAGGTCAACATAGTTCTTATAACCATGCAAAACAATCAATTAATTTTTGGAAAAACTCAGTTGGAGTTTCAGCCGATAAATTAGTTTTAGGTGTTCCTTTTTATGGATATGATTTTACCGATGTGACTAATGTCACTGCGGTTACATTTTCTGGTATGGTAAGTCTTAATAACTCTAATGCCGATATAGACAATGTGGGTCTTAAGTTTTATAATGGAAGACCAACAATCCGATCTAAAGTGCAATTGGCAAGTAATGAAGTTGGTGGAGTTATGATATGGGAAATAGGACAAGACTCTTTTAACGATTATTCTTTATTAAAAACAGTTAAAAAAGAATATGATAAACTAAAAATTAAAACTACGGGACTTTGTGAGGATTAATGTAATTTTATTGAAGAAGAGAGAAAAATCACAAACATTAATTTAAATGATAAATAAAAAAGTATTAAATGTTAAGGATGCTTTGAAGGGGGTTAAAAGTGGTATGACTATAATGGTTGGGGGTTTTGGACTTAGTGGTATTCCAGAAAATGCTATTGAAGAATTAGTGAAGCTTGAATTAACTGAACTTATATGTATTTCAAATAATGCTGGTGTAGATGATTTCGGTCTAGGCTTATTGCTTAAAAAGCATCAAATAAAGAAAATGATTTCTTCATATGTTGGCGAAAATGACGAATTTGAACGCCAAATGCTTTCGGGTGAACTCGAGGTAGATTTAATTCCCCAGGGAACATTAGCTGAAAAATGTAGATCTGCACAATCAGGCATTCCAGCTTTTTACACACCCGCTGGCTTTGGAACCGAAGTTGCACAAGGAAAAGAAACTAGATCTTTTGGTGATAAAATGTATGTTTTAGAACATGCTTTTAAAGCAGATTTTTCATTTGTCAAAGCATGGAAAGGAGATGAAGCTGGAAATTTGATTTTTAAAGGGACAGCAAGGAATTTTAATCCTAATATGTGTGGTGCAGCAAAAATAACAGTAGCTGAAGTTGAAGAGATGGTTCCATTAGGAGAGTTAGATCCAAATCAAATACATATACCAGGAATTTTTATTCAACGTATTTTTCAAGGTTCGACATTTGAAAAAAGAATCGAACAGAGAACTACTAGAAAAAAATAATTTATGTTAGATAAAATAGGAATAGCAAAACGTATCGCTAAAGAAGTTAAAGATGGTTATTATGTCAATCTCGGAATCGGGATACCTACTTTAGTAGCAAATTTTGTGAGAGACGATATTGAAGTTGAATTTCAAAGTGAAAACGGTGTATTAGGCATGGGACCTTTTCCGCTTGAAGGAGAAGAAGATGCTGACCTTATTAATGCTGGCAAACAAACTATTACTACTTTGCCTGGAGCAAGTTTTTTTGATTCTGCCTTAAGTTTTTCTATGATTAGAGGGCAGCATGTTGATCTTACAATTCTAGGTGCTATGGAAGTTTCAGAAAATGGTGATATAGCTAATTGGAAAATTCCTGGTTTTATGGTTAAGGGAATGGGTGGAGCTATGGATTTAGTGGCTTCTGCAGATAATATAATTGTAGCGATGATGCATACTAATAAAAAAGGTATGTCTAAGCTTTTAGAACGTTGTTCTTTACCTCTTACAGGAGTTGGGTGTATAAATAAAATAGTAACGAATTTAGCAGTAATTGAAATCACACCTGATGGTTTTAAATTATTAGAAAGAGCCCCGGGTATTTCTGTAGAAGAAATTGTAAGTAGTACAGATGGTCATTTAATAATAGATGGTGATATTCCTGAAATGATAATTGACTAGTGTAATAGAATATGAATACATCCTTCAAACTTTTAATTAAAATGAAAAAATTAATATTTTTAATATTCTTTATTCCACTTGTTTTTTTTGGACAGAACAAACCTTCACTTGACTATTTATACCCTGAAACCGATTTGATAATTAAACATCACGACGACTGGGGAGGGAATAATTATAAAGTTAAAATTGCAGAATTTAAAAAAGAGCCCTTGAATTATGGAGCTATCGTGTTTTTAGGAAATAGTATTACATCCGGTGGTAAAGATTGGAGTAAAAAATTAAATTACCCAAATATTTATAACAGGGGAATTGCAGGTGATGTAACTGATGGTGTTTTAGCAAGAATCAACGAAATTGTTTATTTTAAACCAAGAGCTGTTTTTTTGCTAATTGGAATAAATGATTTATGGAACAACATGCCCCCATCTGCTGAATATGTTGGAAATAACATATTAAAAATTGCTCAAACAATTAAAGATAGATCACCAAAAACTAAAATTTACATACAAACAATTTTACCAGTTGAAAAAGAGGTTCACAAGCAGAGTATAAAAAAGGTAAACGATATAATAAAGTCAAACCTAAAAGATGATATTTATAAGGTTATTGATCTTTATTCTGTTTTTGTAGACGATAAAGGATTAATGAAAGATGACTTATTTAATGATGGAATTCATCTCAATGAAAAAGGATATGCAGTTTGGGTGCAATTTATTAAATCTACAGTCCATTCAATTAAATCATAAATAAATCTCAACTCAAATATAATTTTGTAATTAAGTTGTAGTTTTTAATCTCTTTTTTTAAATTTTCCACAGTCTTATTCAGTTCAGTAACTTGTTTTATATTAGCATCTATTAATTTTAAAAAAAACCAAATGAAAAAAACTACAACTGCTTGTCTTTTACTTTTAACATTACTAATCGTTAGTTGTAAAAACAATAACAAAGCACAAGGAGCTATTGAATTAGCTGATGCGAGTACTTTAATGGACGAATCAATGCAGAGATTTGCTGGCTTTTGGAATTCTGGAGATTCAGAAGGTATCTCTAACGAATTTACATCGGATGCAGTAAGAATATTAACTGATCCTTCTGATGCAATTGAAGGAAATGAAGCTATAAAAACATCTTTTTTAAACGCATTTAGTGAAGAGAGTCTTTTTAAAAATAGTCATATAGAAATTGATGTTATAGAAACAAGATTTGTTTCTGATGATATTTTAATTGGAAGTGGATTATTTAAAATACTAAGTGATTCTGATGAAATTTTAGAGAGTGGAAAATGGGGAAATGTATTTAAATATGCAGATGGAAAAATTAAGTTTTTACTTGAATCAGCATATAGAAATGTTGAAACTAAGTCAGATTTATCTGATTTAGTTGTGATGAAAGAGTCTTTAGAATCATCTGATGAGGCTCATTTTAATGAAGTTAAAAACTTTATTGATGATTTCGTTACAGATTTCACCAATGGTGAAAGAGAAAAATTAAGTTTATCATTTATTGAAAATGGTATTAGAACTGTTAGTGGAACTCAAGGAGTATTGGTAGGAATAGATAATATTTCAAGTTCTTTTGATATAGTTGAAGGAGAAAAACTAAATGCAAATATATTGGGTTATAAATACTTAAATAATTCCTTAGCTATTGGTTATGGTCAGTGGGAAAGAAGTGATAAAGAAAACAATGTTTTAACATCTGGGAATTGGGGAAATATATTTTTAATTCAAGACCAAAGTGTAAAATTTGTAATGGAATCAGCAGGAATAGTTAAAGATTATTAAAAAAACAGGGAGATTTTCGAAAGATTTTCTCCTTTTTTTAATTCTATAAACATACTAAAATACATCTACCTGAAATAGTGGTTGCTAACATGTCCTTGGGCTATTATATTAATTATTTTTTCAATATTAATTTATTATATTTGGAATTGATCTAAAAAATAAAAAAATGAATAAAATATTAACAATTACTGTAGCCCTTCTCTTCATAAGTTGCGCTCAAAACTCTGATGAACTAAATCAACTAAAAGCTGATAAAGAATATGTTGAGAGTAATGTAGAAATGTATGTTTCTGTATGGGAAAGTACTTTTTCAGAGAAAAATATTGACCTAGTTACTAGTGAAAATTTTCATGAAGATGTTACAGTTGTTACTGCTTCTGGAAACGTAACAGGACTGGACGACTTTAAAGCATATTATGCTAATTATATAAATGGATTTTCTGATGGAGAATTTTCTGTAGTTAATGCTTTTGCTCAAGGAGACAATTTAGTAAAACAGTGGAGTTTTAAAGGAACTCATGATGGAGATTTTTTTGGAATCTCAGCAACCAACAAATCATTGGATCTTAAAGGAACAACTATTGTAAAAATGAAGGATGGAAAAGTATTACAAGAGGAAGATTTTTTTGATAATTATTCCTTCATGAAACAACTTGGATTAATCGAATAAAAAAATCAAATAATAATGTAGTTATTAAAAAAGGGGATCAAATTTGATTCCCTTTTTTAATTCTCTAAATATACTAAAATACATCTACCTGAAATAGTGGTTGCTAACAAGTCCTTGGGCTATTATATTAATTATTTTTTCAATATTAATTTTTTTTTGGTATAGTTATTGGGATTGAATGATAAAAAAATAAATGAAAAAAATATTAATATTTCTATTGTTTATATTATTTGTTAATTGTTCTGATAATACTGATGTTCTAGGTTCAGAAATCTTGCCTGGGACTACCTCAACTCAAAAATTAAATCACGACGGATTAGAAAGGCAATATTTAATATATATTCCTAACTCATACAATGGAGAATCAAAACTTCCTTTGATGATTAATTTTCATGGATTTGGAGGCAAAGCAAATGATCACATGGCTTATACTGATATGAGATCTTTAGCTGATTCTAAAAATTTTATATTAATCTATCCTCAAGGAAGTGAATTATCAGGGTTGTCTCATTGGAACGCTGCTTTAAATGGTGGAGATAATAAAAGTAATGTTGATGATTTAGGTTTTGTTGAATCGCTAATCAATTCACATTCTGACATGGTTGATTTGAAAAGAGTTTATGCTGTTGGTTTTTCAAATGGTGGGATGATGAGTTATGCTCTAGGTTGTTATAAAAGTAATCTAATTGCTGCTATCGGTTCTATTTCAGGATCTATGTTACAAAATGATTGCATTCCTTCACATTCTATTCCATTAATTAAATTACATGGAACATCAGATAGTGTAATTTCTTATGATGGATTAGGAGATTATAATTCTGTTGAATCGACACTTAATTTTTGGATAAACTTTAATAAAACTAATACTAATCCTATTTTTAAAAGTATAGTTGATAATGGATCTAAAATTGAAAAATATTTATATGGTGAAGGATCTAATGATGTTTCAATAGAACATTATAAAATTATAAATGGCGGTCATGTTTGGTTTGATATAAACTTTGAAAATAATATTACAAACGAACTGATTTGGAACTTTGTATCTAAATATGATATTAATGGACTAATTAAATAAATGTTTATTCTCTTTTTTTTATAACGTTTTATTAGACTTTTTTAAATTATTATAGTGCTTTTTTTGCTTCTTTTTAATAAAAAACTATCATTATTCATGTAATTTTTATTTTGTTGTTTTTGTAACTTATTGATTATAAATATAATGAGTTATAGGGCTTATTTTTATTTAGAATAATTAAAAATAAGCTTGTTTTTAAACTATTTGAGTATTATTTTTGGCAAATATTTAAAACTAAAAAAACTATTATTACAACTATTATGAAATTTAAATTTTTACCCTTATTTATTTTTATTGCATTTACATCTTTGTTTCTAGCTTCTTGTTCAGATGATGAAGAGGAGATATTAAATGTAGTTACTCCTCCAACAACTTATAAATTTGAAAGAGGAGGCAAGTCAACTGTTTCACATGGCGGACAGACTTCTAGATTAAAAATGGCTAGTGAGCTATATAGCGGAATGAAAAACTCCTCCTCTACAAAATCTGGACTTAACAATATGTTTAACAATGGAACAGGTTTTTCAGATGCTACTTTAGATGCAAGTGGAAAAAAAGTTGGTAACAAAACTTTTGCTTCGTCTGTTGCTTCTTCGACTGTAAAACCAAAATTTGATGCAATGATAACTGATTTTGCTGATAACGTTATTCCAAATTGGACCACTACAGCTGCCAATGGAACAGCTGGTAAAATGACAGATTCAAAAAGAACAGTTTATATTAATGCTAAAGGACACGAACTTACACAAGTATTTACTAAAGGTTTAATTGGTGGAATGACAACGGACCAAATTCTTAATGGATACTTATCTGCTGCAAAATTAGATACTGGAACAAACAGAGCTGATAACGACGCTGGTACAGTTGTATCCGGAAAGGATTACACTCAAATGGAGCATTACTGGGACGAAGGTTTCGGATATTTATACGGAGAAGAGGCTGATGTCACTAATCCTACTTTAGGAAATGGTGTTTTATTAAGTAAATATGCTTCAAAGGTAGATGGTTCTAATTCTCCAGGAATTGGTAAAATCATTTATGATGCTTTTATAATGGGTAGAGCTGCAATTGTAGCTAAGAACTATACTGTTAGAGATGCACAGGCTAATATTATTAAAATTCACATTTCAAAAATCATTGGTTATAAAGCTCATGATTATTTAAATGACTACGTTACTAAAGCAGCTGCAGGAACTCCAGCAGATGCTATTCATGCGCTTTCTGAGGGTTATGGATTTGTAATGAGTTTACAAGTTACTAATGATGGTACCGGAAACCCTTACTTCACTAACTCAGAAGTAAATGCAATGTTAGCCAAATTAGATAATTTTTGGACTGTTAGCTCTGCAGATTGTACTGCAATGGCTAATGACATTAAAACTAAAATGTCTCTTTAATTAGAAATATGTTATCATTATTTTTGTTTTTTGATTTGGACTCAGTATTTATTAAATACTGAGTCTTTTTTTATATAAATTTGTACCAATGTTTAAAAAAATTTCTCTTTTATTTTTTATTTCTTTCATCCTTATTAATTGTTCTGGTTCAGGGGATGATAATGTAGATGACAATCAATTGCTTTCTTACGATAGGTCTAAAATGCTTATACATTGGGCAGATAAAATTATTATTCCTGCGCATACTGCTTTTAAAGAAACTCTTACCAATCTAGACAATTCAACAACAAATTTTGTTGCTTCTCCAAACCAAACTAATTTAGATGATCTAAGATCAAAGTGGCTAATTTCCTATAAATCTTGGCAACACATTGAAATGTTTGATATTGGAAAAGCAGAAGAGATATACTTTAAATCGAAAATGAACGTCTATCCAATTGATAAAACCTGGCTTAATAATAACATAGAAAAGGGGAGTTATGACTTAGAGAGTCCTAATAATTATTCTTCTCAAGGTTTTCCAGCTCTTGATTACATGTTGTATGGAATTGGATTAGATGATGTGAGTATTCTAAACAAATACACCAAAAACACTAATTACACCAATTATTTAACTGCTTTAGTTAATAAAATGGTAAGTGGCACAGACATTGTTATTAATGATTGGACAGCTTACAGAACTACTTTTATAAATTCTTTTGAAAATACTGCTAGTTCTAGTGTGAATTTACTTACAAATGATTTTATCTATTATTACGAAAAAGGCCTTAGAGCTAATAAGGTTGGTATTCCAGCTGGTGTTTTTTCTGGTGGTCCTTTAAATGGTAATGTGGAGTCTTTTTATAAAAAAGATATATCAAAAGACTTACTTCTAGAAGCTTTGGGTGCAACTATTAAATTTTTTAATGGTACATCCTACGATGGATTATCATCTGGACCAAGTTTAAAATCTTATTTATCTCATTTAAATAGCAATAAAGAAGGATCAAGCCTTGATAGTGAAATAACTGTAAAATTAAACTCTGCTTTAACTCAAGTAAATTCTTTATCTAATAATTTTGTTATTCAAATTGAATCTGACAACAGTAAATTACTAGTTACATATGATGCTCTTCAAGCTGTTGTTGTTCTATTAAAAGTAGATATGTTACAGGCATTTAATATAAATGTAGATTACGTTGATGCTGATGGTGATTAAAAAATATTACCTTTAAAATAATTTAAGATTCTTTATTTTTTAGAGAATTTTTTTTTAAAAATATTGAGTACTTCTATATATTTTAATAAAAAATCTAGTTCTGCACCACTTGCAGTTTTTAGAATAGGCTTCGGTCTTCTAATGTTCTATAGCATTATTAGGTTTTGGCTTAAAGGTTGGATAGAGACTTTGTATGTTCAACCTCAGTTTCATTTTTCTTATTATGGCTTTGACTGGGTAAAGCCCTTAGATAATTACACCTACTTTTTATTTCTTATTTGTGGGACATCTGCTTTTTTAATAGCAATTGGATTAAAGTACAGACTATCAATGTTTATCTTTTTTTTAAGCTTCACTTATATAGAGCTAATGGATAAGACCACCTATTTAAACCATTATTATTTCATAAGTATTCTTAGTTTCTTGATGTTGTTTATTCCTGCAAATGCTACTTTTTCTATCGACAATTTAATTAAAGGAAAAGTTTATAAGAAGGTTCCCCAATGGACTATAGACTCTTTGAAGGTTCTTTTAAGCATAGTTTATATTTATTCTGGGTTAGCTAAATTAAATTCAGATTGGCTTTTGAAGGCTATGCCATTAAAAATTTGGTTACCCTCAAAATTTGACCTTCCTTTAATTGGAGAAAGTTTAATGCAATTAGAATGGGTGCATTATGCGATGAGCTGGGGAGGTATGTTTTATGATCTATTGATTCCTTTTTTACTTTTGTATAAAAGAACACGTTTATTTGGTTTTTTTCTGGTGATATTTTTCCATATGTTCACTAAAGTTCTATTTCCAATAGGAATGTTTCCTTATATCATGATTATTGGTTCTCTGATTTTCTTTGAATCCGAATTTCATATTAAAATATTAAAGTTTTTTAAAAAAATTATTTTATCATTATCATCTATTAATTATTTCTTTAATGATAGTAAATTTAAAGTTATAGATTTATATGAAATAAGGAAAAAAAAGTTAGTTCTATCTATTGTTTCCTTGTTTTTTATTATTCAGTTTTTATTTCCGCTAAGATATTTATTATACCCAGGAGAATTGTTTTGGAACGAACAAGGTTATCGTTTTTCGTGGCGAGTTATGTTAATTGAAAAAAAAGGCTATTCGGTTTTTAAAATAGTAGATCAAGAAAAAGGAACATTTTTTTATGTCAATAACGAAGATTTTTTAACTTCTTTACAGGAAAAACAAATGAGTTTTCAGCCTGATTTTATATTAGAATACGCACATTATTTAGGAGATAGCTTTACTTTAAAAGGACACAAAAATGTTCAAGTTTTTGTTGATAGTTATGTCGCGTTAAATGGAAGACTTAGCCAGCGTTATGTAGATGAAAAAGTAGATCTTTACAAAGAAAAAGAATCATTCAAACATAAAAAATGGATTTTACCACTAAACGATGAGATTAAAGGTTTATAAAATATTTATCGTATCGTTATTTTTTAGTTTTTATTCCTACTCTCAGAATAAAATATCAGGAATTATTTCTGAAAAAGGAACAGGATTTAAGCTAGAGGAAGTGTCTGTTTATGACATTGAAAAAGGGTTAATTACTAAGACTAATTCTTTAGGATATTATGAGTTTATTACAAATAAGAATGCTATTACTTTAGTCTTTATTGTTGATGGTTATCAGTTTATTGAAAAATCTATTTTAATTGATGATAATATTAATTTAGATGTAACTTTTTTCAGTCAAATCGAAGAGCTTTCTGAAGTAATTGTTAAGGCTAATAATAAAAAAATATTTCAATTAAATAGATTAAAAGATGTTGAAGGGACATCTATTTTTGCTGGTAAAAAATCTGAAGTAATTTCAATGGATTTGTCAATGGCTAATTTAGCCTCTAATAATTCTAGACAGATCTATAGTCAAATAGCAGGTTTAAATATATATCAAAATGACGATGCGGGATTACAATTGAATATTGGAGGAAGAGGACTTGACCCTAACAGAACTGCTAACTTCAATACTAGACAAAATGGCTATGATATAAGTGCAGATGCATTAGGATACCCCGAGAGTTACTATACTCCACCTGCAGAAGCACTAAAAGAAATTCAAATTGTTAGGGGAGCTGCCTCGCTTCAATATGGAACTCAATTTGGCGGATTAGTAAACTTTATTTTAAATGATCCTGTTGATAAACCTTTTGAGTTAATATCAAGAAATACTTTTGGAAGTAACTCTCTGTTTACAAACTTTACAAGTTTTAGTGGAACATCAAAAAAGTTGAGTTACTATTCATTTATAAATTATAAAAAAGGAAATGGGTTTAGACCTAATTCTGATTTTGAATCTGTTAACACATTTTTAAATATTAGATATCAGTTTAATGCCAAGACAAGCTTAAGCTCTGAAATTACTTATTTAAAATATCTAGCCCATCAAGCAGGTGGTTTATCTGATAAAATGTTTAAATCCAATCCGTTTCAAAGCAATAGGTCAAGAAATTGGTTTGGTTTAAATTGGTTTTTGTATAATTTAAAATTTAAGCATCAATTTAATTTAAATAGTAATTTTAGTTTAAACTTATTTGGATTAAACGCTAGTAGAAATGCATTAGGATTTAGAAGCAATAGGGTAGATCAAATTGATTCTAATAACGAAAGAGATTTAATTAAAGGTGAATTTCAAAATTTTGGTTTTGAATCTCGCTTTTTACATAAATATAATTTTAAGAACAAAAAAAATGTATTTTTAGTTGGTGTTAAGTTTTATAAATCTAACAATGACAGTCAACAAGGTCCTGGTTCTTCTAAGTCTGATGCTGATTTTGAATTTAATTTAGTTGATTTTCCTAATTATTACAGTCAATCCAAGTACTATTATCCAAATTTAAATTATTCATTATTTGGAGAAAATATATTTTATTTTTCTGATAAATTTTCTTTGACCCCAGGCTTTAGATTTGAATATATTAAGACTGAAAGTGATGGTTTTTACAAAAAAATAAATTTAGATGGCGCAGGAAATGTTATATTAAATAACACTATTAATGACAGCGAAATCAGAAAAAGAAATTTTTTTCTTTTTGGTTTAGGGATTAGCTATAAAGCTTCAAAGTCTATTGAATTCTATGGAAATGTTTCTGAAAACTATCGATCGGTTACATTCGCCGATATAAGTATTTCAAATCCTGCTTATTCTATAAATCCTGATATTTCAGATGAAAATGGATTTACTTTTGATTTGGGTTTAAGGGGTAATTATTTTAAAAAATTCTCATACGATATTGGACTTTTTAGTTTGTTTTATAATGATAGAATTGGCTTTGTTCAAAAGGCTTCTAAGGACGGAAGTGTGAAAAGTGAAAAAGGAAATGTAGGTAATGCTGTGATGTATGGTTTAGAATCTATTATAGATTTTGATTTAAATGATATTTTTATAAAGAACAATGATTATATTTTTAATTATTTCATTAACTCTTCCTTTATAAATTCTGAATATACTAAATCTGATGAGCCAGGAGTTGAAGGGAAAAAAGTGGAATTTGTTCCTGAACTAAACTTGAAGTCTGGTTTTAGATTTGGTTACAAAGATTTAATGTTAAACATCCAGTATACTTATCTATCTAGTCAATTTACAGATGCTTCTAATGCTGTTAATAGTGGTTTAAGTGGAGTAATAGGGGCGATTCCATCATATGAAATATTAGATTTTTCTGCTTCTTACTTTTTTGATAAGTTTAAAATTGAAACTGGTCTGAATAATCTTTTAAATTCTCGTTATTTCACTAGAAGAGCAACAGGATATCCGGGACCAGGTATTATACCCTCAGAACCAAGATCTGTCTATTTAACAATTCAATTTAAAATTTAGGAAACTATTTTTAAGTCATCTAGTTTTTTAAATTTCTTAATAATTTAATTGTTACTAAATTTTATTGATATCTGACTGGATGTTAATGATTTGAATTCATGTTTACTTTTAAAATCTAATAACCTTTTAAATTCTTCAAACTCCATTCTGTCGAAAACTAAAATTAGATTATTTTGATTAGTTGGTATAGGTATTGTTTTAGCATGAATTACACCATATTCGTTTTCCCAATATTCAATGTCTGTTGTATCTATAAAAATTTTAAAATTCTTAAGCTCACTTTCCGATAATTCTAAAAAAATATTGTTGAATGTTAAATTAAATTTTTCACATCCAATACATTGTCTAATAATTCCATTTTTAGTTCTTTTTATTATTTTAATACTATCACTACACATAACTAAAATTGTTTTTTAACAAGGATTGTTTTTTGAAACTTCATTCTTCAAACTTTTACATACTTTAAAAGTTGGTATTTTGTGAGCTGGTACTGTAATTGTTTCCTTTTTCCTTATGAGTCTAGCTTTTTTTTCTTTCCTTTCTTTCACTACAAAGCTTCCAAATCCCCTTAAATAAATATTTTCTCCTTTTATTAATGAATCTTTGATTTCTGTCATAAAGCTTTCAATTACATATGTAATATCTTGTTTTTTGATGTCAGATTTTTCAACAATATTTTTTATTATTTCTATTTTTTTCATTTATATGTTTTATACTTATTCTTATTTAGAATAAATAAAAATAACACTATATTTACATAATTGCAAGAAAGAATAATATTAATTATTATTTTTTTTCTCATTTATTATTTGAAAAATAAAAGTCATTTCTTTAAAAAGTTGTGACTTTTTTTTATTGTTTTTTTTCTTTTTTATATATAATTGTTTCTCTATCTTTCAGTTTAGAATCAATCTAAATAACTAACATGAAAAATAAATTTTATATACTTTTAATATGCTTAATAACAATTAGTTGTGCTGATAATAAAAAAGAATCAAATGAAGTTAATCTTTACAGTCAGAGACATTATTCAGTAGATAAGTTACAATATGAAAACTTTACTAAACTAACAGGGATTAAAGTAAATGTCATAAAAGCTAATGCTGATGAATTAATAGAAAGGTTAAAGAATGAAGGGGAAAATAGTCCAGCTGATTTATTTATCACAGTTGATGCAGGAAAACTTCAGAAAGCAGCAGAACTAGATTTACTTCAAAAAGTTTCTAATTCAACAATCGATAATAACATTTTTGATGACTTAAAAGATAAGAATGGTTTTTGGGTTCCTATTACTTATAGAGCACGAGTTCTTGTTTACAGTAATGAAAGAGTTAGTAAAAGTGAATTGAGTACTTATGAAGATTTAGTAAATGAAAAGTGGAAAAATAAAATCTTAGTAAGATCTTCTTCAAATGCTTATAATCAAGCCTTAATGTCTTCTTTAGTTGCTAATCTAGGATATGATAAAACTCTTGGTTGGTCCAAAGGACTTGTTGGTAATTTTGCAAGAGATCCAAAAGGAAGCGATCGTGATCAAGTAAAAGCAATAGCGGCTGGTCAAGGTGATATAGCCATTGTAAATTCGTATTACATTGGACTTCTTCTGTCCTCTGAAAAGGAGGAGGAGTTAAATGCTGGCAAGTCAGTTTCTGTATTTTTTCCAAATCAAGGAGAAGGTCAAAGAGGAAGTCATATAAATGTTTCGGGAATAGGCTTAATTAAGAACTCCCCAAATAAAGCTAATGCTATTAAATTAATTGAGTATTTAACTAGTGACGTAGCGCAAAATACATATGTTCAAAACAGCTATGAGTATGCTGCTAACCCCAATATTAAACCATCAGAAATAGTACAATCTTGGGGATCTTTTAAAAGAGACTCACTCGACCTTAATGCGTTGGGTGAATTTAGAGGAGAAGCTATTCGTATTTTTGATAAAACAGGTTGGAAATAAAAAACAAAATATTTTTCATAGAAAATAAAAGATGGATTTTTGGAAGTGTTTTTTTTGCAATTTTATTATTGCTTCCTATTTTTACTCTTTTATATAAACTCTTTTTTGTAGAGGGAAACTCCTTTTCTTATCTATGGGAAACTGTTTTGTTAGACTATACTTTTAACACCTTTTATTTAATTTTATTAACTTCTTTTTTTTCACTTTTATTTGGAATATTACCAGCTTGGTTTATAAGTAACTATAATTTTAAAGGTAGAGGTTTTTTGGATGTAGCACTTTACCTTCCTCTTGCTATTCCATCCTACATAATGGCATTTACTTATAGTGATATTCTAAGCTTTACAGGGCCAATTCAAACTTTTTTAAGAAATAATTTTGTGGATATTTCTGAAATATTTAATCAAGATTACCTTCAAATTGAGGTTTTAGGAATTATTTTAGCTTTAGCTTTATATCCTTATATATACACCGCTTCAAGAGTTTCTTTTAGCCTTTTAGGAGCTAATTATATAAATATTTCAAAAAACTTAGGGCTATCAACATTTAAAACTTTTATTAAAGTAATACTGCCGTTGTCAAGACCCGCTATTTTTTCTGGATTGTTTCTAGTTTTAATGGAAGTGCTTAACGAATATGGAGCAGTCAAATATTTTGGTATTAATACGTTTACAACAGGGATTTTTAGAGCTTGGTTTTCTATGAATGATATAGGCACTGCAATTCAATTATCCGTCATATTACTTTTAGTAGTTTTTTTCTTTTTTTTTATAGAAAAGTTCTATCATTCTAAAACTAAATTTTTTTATAGAATTAATTCTAAAATTCAAACTTTATCAAATTTAAAAGGAAAGAACCAAATCTATATAATATTACTTTGCTTTATTCCTTTTTTTCTTGGTTTTCTAGTTCCATTTATATTTATACTAAACAATGTATTTAATACTTTTAATCTCGTTGATTTCAATAATTTATTTTTATTGACTTTTAATACAGTAACTGTTTCATCTTTTTCTGCTTTATTAATTGTTTTAATTGCTTTGTTTTTTCTCTACGTTGAAAAATTTTCAAAAAATAAAATTAATTATTTCATAAGTCAATCCATTTCATTAGGATATGCTATTCCTGGAGCAGTTGTTGGTTTAGCTTTAATAATGTTAGTTACTTCGATTAATGATATGTTTTCATCATTTACATTATTAGGGTCTTTTTATTTATTGGTGTATGCTTATATTATTAGATTTTTAGCAGTAGGTAAGTCTCCCATTAAGTCTAGTTTAGAGAAGCAACCTGATTCTTATGATGACACTGCTAAAAACTTAGGTTTAGGACCATTAAAACTTCTTCAAAAAATTCATTTACCAATAAATAAATTTGCTTTGATAACAGCTTTTATTGTTACTTTTATCGATCTAATGAAGGAGTTGCCTATCACATTAATTTTAAGACCTTTTAATTTTGATACTTTAGCTACTCAAACGTATGAATTTGCTGTTGAAGAAATGATACCTTTATCTAGCGTATATTCATTAATGATAATTTTGATAGGAAGCATATTGTTAATGTTTCTTAAAAATGTAATTAACAAACAGATTAATGTTTCTTGAAGTAAAAAATTTAGTAAAGTATTACAGCAAAGATTCACCTGTTATAAAAAAATTGAATTTTTCAGTCAATAAAGGAGAGATTATATCTTTTTTAGGTGAAAGTGGTTCTGGAAAAACAACATTCTTAAAATGTATTTCTGGTTTAGAAAAAATTAATTCAGGTTCAATTTCTTTAAATAATAATACATTAAATAATGATAGTGTTTTTGTAAAACCTCAGGACAGGAAAATTGGTTTTGTATTTCAAGATTATCCACTATTTCCTCATCTAAACTTAAAAGAGAATATTATTTTTAATTTAAAGGATAAATATCTTAATAAATTAGATTACATGATCTCTCTAACAAGATTAGAGAAATTACTACTTAGATACCCTCATGAACTTTCAGGTGGAGAGCAGCAAAGAGCATGTATTGCAAGAGCATTAATTAGAGAGCCTGACTTACTTCTACTTGACGAACCTTTCAGCAATTTAGACGCTAATATTAAACTCTCAATGAGAGATGAAATATATAAAATTATAAAAGAGACCAATACAACTGCAATCTTAGTCACTCACGACATTAATGACTCTCTAAATATTGCTGATAGAATTTTAATTTTTAAAGCTGGAGTTCTTCAACAGTATGATGACCCTGTTAATATGTACTGTGAACCAGCTAATTGTTATTGTGCTAAAATACTTGGAGATTTAAATCAAATAAGTGTAGATAATAAAACATATTATATAAGACCTGAAAAGATAAATATTGTAGAAAAATCTAATAATAAAGTTCAAGTTGAAAAATGTTTTTTTCAAGGAAAAGAATATAAAGTAATGGGTAAATTAAATGATAAAAGTTGGCAATTTTTCTCTTCAAAATCTATAGCTAAAAACGATTATGTTTACATTGATTACAATCCTAAAGACTTGATTTTTTTCGATTCTATTTGTAGTAATTTTTTCGAATAATCAACTTACTTAAATCCTAAAATTTATTATTATTTTAACTTATTAGAAAGAGGTCTAATAATTTTATTTACATGTCTATTTAAAAAAAAGTAATGATAAAACATGAGTTGTTTCTCCGATAACTAAACTACTTTTGGGTGTATTTTTAATTAATTTTATCATATTAAATTTGAATGGCAAAACTTCCAAAAAAATATCAGTTTTTAGATCTATCTGACTATGGTCGCTCTTCTGGTCACTGGATTGCTAAACAACTACAGCATACGCGTTTTACTCCAATTCATGTTACAACGATGTTTGTTATAGCTGGACTCATTGCAATTGCACTTATGCTCAGCGAATACTATATAACAGCAGCCTTCTTTCTCATATTGAAATCTATTTTGGACGCAGCCGACGGGGAACTATCACGTTTAAAAAACACACCTTCATATGTAGGGCGTTATTACGATTCAATAGCAGACATCTTACTAAACTTCTTTTTTTTACTAACTTTTAGTTATATCACAGAAGGTCCATTAATACATATGTTAATTGCTTTTTTTGCTATTCAACTTCAAGGAACTGTTTTTAATTACTATTATGTCATTTTACGAAATTCTGTGAAAGGAGATTCTACCAGTAGAATTTTCGAGGATTCTGCACCAAAGGCTCTCAAAGGGGAGAGTCAACAAATGGTTAATGTATTTTATAAGATTTATGATATTTTATATATATCATTTGATAAAATCATGTATTTCATGGATAAAAATGCAAGTGACAGTCCGCCATTTCCAAAATGGTTTATGACTCTAATTTCTATATATGGTTTGGGTTTTCAATTACTAATTATGGCACTTATGTTGACTTTTAAACTTCAAGACTATGTAATTCCCTTTTTTATTATTTATTCTGTTTTTATAGTTGTTTTGGTTGGAATTAGAAAACTAATACTTAAGCCTCTTTAAGATTTAGGAGTAGGGCGAGACCATATTAAAAACTGCTATCTAGATTAATAAAGTTTGTTTTCTAGTACTATCCTGATTTAAACTTTTAATCCTTTTTATATTTAAATGTACCGTTTGGTTGTACAAAGGAAATGTGAGTAACCTTTTCATTTTCACTAACATCAAACTTAATTTTATAACCATCTAGTTTTTCAATAGAAAATAAATGCTTGCCGATTGGATTTAATCTATATTCTGGTTGTTCAGGAACAAAAACATACAACACATCCTCTTTTAGATATGTCTTACATGTGTTTTTCATAAACTTAAAATCTCCTACATATTTATCTAATTCTGAAGTTTCAATATCAATAGGTTTAATTTTTCTGTCAAAATATATAGGTTCTTCAATTGCTGGTTCCAACCCTGTGCTTAATTTTTTTATTTCTCCTAACTGATCTGCTGAGAAAGTAATAAAAATCACAGATTCATCTTCTAGATTAACTTTTCCATTTTTCAACTCGTAAGGCAAAAAAGTATCATAGTGGTGATGACTAAGCCAAAATGTTTTATTAGGAATTTTCATAAACAAAGAATCGTTTTTCATTGATATGTCAAAAGTTCCATAGCCTAAATTTGTATACTCTCCTTCATATTCGTTCATTGAACGAGATGGGTTAGTTCCTTTAATTTTATCAGAATCTTCATTTTTATCTAATTCCTTTTGAATCAATTCTGCTTCTTTTAATTTATCGAAGTGATATTTTAACCAATCTGTTTTTTTTACATCTAACATTCTATCGCTTATAATATTTCTTACAATTGATGGTGTATTAGATGCGTTTTGATTAGATAGTACTATAATTCCAACTTTATCAGAAGGATAAAAAGCTGCACTAGTCGAAAAACCATCGATATTACCACCATGTTCTACTCTATAATGACCTTTATATGAGCTTAGAAACCATCCATATCCATAATTAGTTAAATGCAATCCTGGATTATCTTCATCTGGAAGATTAGCTACTACTACACTTTGTGAACTAATAGCTTCTTCTGTATAGTTAGGTGGTAATATTTTTTTACCCTTATACTCACCTTTGTTAATCCAAGTAATTAACCATTTAGACATTTCATTTACACTACTGTTTATACTTCCTGCAGGGCCCATTCCAGCAATTTTATAATAATCCATTTTTTTAAAATCTTGACTATATCCAAATGCAGCATTTTCTGAATTTTCTAGTTCTGCTATTGAAGTATTGGATCTTGTCATCCCAAGAGGATCAAAAATCATTTCTTTAATATTTTCACTCCAAGTTTTATTAGTAATTCTTTCAGCAATAACCCCCTGAAGCATAAACATAAAATTGTTGTACCACCACTGGTTTCTAACACTTGTAAAAGGTTTATGATGTTTAACTCTCGAGACTAAACTATCCTTAGAAAAAGTGGGAAAAAAATACCAAGAGAGATCGTGTCTTGGCAATCCTGTTCTATGACTCATCATATCTCTTATAGAAATAACATCATTCATTTGAGAGTTATAAAACCTTAATTCGTTTATGTGGTCAATTGGACTATCCTCAAAGTTTAATTTTTCGTCTTCTCTTAAAACTCCTAACAAAGAAGAAGTGAACGATTTAGTAGCAGAACCAATTGCAAATAAAGTGTTTGAATCTACCTTGATTTTGTTTTCATAATCTCTATATCCAAATCCTTTGGAATATAAAATTTGGTCATTCTCTACAATAGCAACTGAAAAACCAGGTTCCTCTAATTTTTTTAAAACTTTTTCAAGCTCAGAATCCAAACCTTTTAGTCTTTTATCTAACTGCGAAAATGCATTGTTAATTGATAGGATAGAAAGCAGTATAATTAATATTTTTTTCATCTTTTTATAATAAATAATTTGTAGTTAACGAGTTTTAGTCACAAATTAAAATTAAATAATTATAATTGTCAATAATAAATCATTTTAATTGTTGCATTGACAACTTTAAAGAAACTAATTTATTAAATTATTACTTATATTTCAAATTCAATATCTATTCAATAAATTAGTTTCTTCAACAATGTCAACGAAAAACTAATTATGTTTTAAATTCAATTATGCTGTAGACAATCAAAAATTAAACTTTCTAAATCAAAAATTATGAAACTTTTCAAAAGCCTAATATTATCCTTATTTATATTTAGTTGTTCTCCATCAAATAATTATGATATTTTAATCAAAAATGGAACAATTGCAGATGGCTCAGGAAATCCTACTTAT
>Ga0209383_1000739_pt1 | contig 22023 bp, 31 predicted proteins | sample CoawatmetaG02DNA_FD_187510 | JGI IMG/M metagenome (GOLD analysis project Ga0209383, IMG submission 187510) | Marine microbial communities from the West Antarctic Peninsula - Coastal water metaG029-DNA (SPAdes) (version 2) | ecosystem: Environmental > Aquatic > Marine > Coastal ... | reverse complement strand
TTCTTCCAGTTATTGGATTTAGCTCAATATGGGTTAAATCTTCTGATAACCTTTTAATGACCTTATATTTTGTTTCGGCCTTATAAGTCTGATCATCTTCTTCAATATCATTATTCATTATTCCCTCATTACTATCAGGGCTTCCAATGATAATTGCCTCATAAGTTTTATTTATTTTTCTTTTACTAAATAAATCTGAAAAGTGTTTTGCAGAAGGCCTATTAAGAGCAAAGATAAGAATTCCACTCGTGTCCCTATCTAATCGATGAACTAGCAAGGGCCTACTATCAAATAGATTTGCATGATGGAGAATATCATCTAAATTTGTCTTTAAACCACTACCACCCTGTACTGCTATTTTATTCCACTTATTAATTATAAAAAAATTAATATCAGAAAATATAATTGATTTTTTTAAACGATCTAAATCTTTTTTATTTGGTTCTATTATTTGTTTAGGCTTAATTTCAGAATAATCTTTTGATAATTGAATTATGTCTCCTACCTGAATTCTATATTTAGCAAGCGATTTTTTATCATTTACCTTTATGAAGCCTTTTCTTAAATCTTTTTGAATTAGGCTTTGAGGTACATTTAATGAATTAACTAAATATCTATCCAGCCTTGTATCGGATTCATTTTCTTTAATAATTAATGAGAGGGTGTTTTTAGCCATAAAATTTTCATTTTTTGACCAAAAATCTTGTTTAAAAAAAATTGATTGAAAACTATTTAGCTTCTTGGTCTAATAATTGAATATAAGCCATGGGAGCCTTATCGCCAGTACGAAAACCGGCTTTAACAATTCTACAGTAGCCACCTTGTCTTTTTTCAAATCTTTTTGAGAGATCAGAAAAAACTTTTTTTACTGCATCACCATCACGTAAACTACTAAATGCATTAATTCTTGATGCATTTGTATTTTTTTTACCTAATGTAATTATTTTTTCTACAAATGGTCTAAGTTCTTTAGCTTTAGGCAAAGTTGTTTTAATGGTTTCACTCTTAATTAGAGATACAGCCATATTTTCCAACATAGATATTCTATGTGTCGAAGTTCTATTTAGTTTTCTTTTTGCTATTCCGTGTCTCATAATTTTTCTACTTAAATTTTAGTTGTATGGGTCTTCTATTTTTCTCGCCATTTCTTCAATATTTTCAGGTGGCCAGTTTGGAACTTCCATTCCAAGATAAAGAGACATAACCCCTAAAACTTCTTTAATTTCATTTAAAGATTTTCTACCAAAGTTAGGTGTTCTAAGCATTTCTGTTTCTGATTTTTGAACTAAATCACCAATATATATAATGTTATCATTTCGCAAACAATTCATAGATCTAACTGACAACTCAAGCTCTTCAACTTTTCTAAGTAAGTTTTTATTAAATTGAGGCTCAAGAGCATCAGGCTCAGGTATGACTTCTTCAGGCTCGTCAAAGTTAATAAATGATTGAAGTTGATCTTGAATAATTCTTGCTGCAAATGCAATGGAGTCTTCAGGAGATATAGATCCATCTGTCTCAATTGTCATGGTTAGCTTGTCATAGTCCAAAACTTTACCTTCACGTGTATTTTCCACATTATAAGCTACTTGCTTTACAGGGCTAAAAATTGAATCTACTGGAATTAATCCAATTGGTGCATCTTCAACTCTATTGTGCTCTGCTGCTACGTAACCCTTACCTTTTGCTACTGTTAATTCCATATTGAATTCTACATTTTCGTCTAAATTACAGATGACTAACTCAGGATTAATTATATCAATTTCAGAAGGAGCATTAATCATTCCTGCTGTAATTTCTCCAGGCCCTGTAACATTTAAGGACATTTTCTTAACACCCTCAGAATGCATATTTAATGCTAAAGATTTAATATTTAATACAATATCAGTTACATCTTCTCTTACACCATCAATTGATGAAAATTCATGAAGTACATTTTCAACCTTGATAGCTGTAACTGCAGTTCCTTGTAAAGATGATAGTAACACTCTTCTTAAAGCATTACCTAAAGTTAAACCAAATCCTCTTTCTAAAGGTTCTGCTGTTAATGTAGCTTGAAAACTAGAAGTGTCAGAAGGTACAAGTGATAGTTTTGATGGTTTAATTAGTGCCTGCCAGTTATTTATAATGCTCATACTATTATCCTTATATTATTAAATATTTTATACTCTTCTCTTTTTAGGGGGTCGGCATCCATTATGAGGAATAGGAGTAGTATCCTTTATAGATGTTATGTAAAATCCAACTGCTTGCAGTGCTCTTAAGGCAGACTCTCTGCCTCCACCAGGGCCTTTTACAAAGACCTGCAAATTTTTTAAACCAAATTCTTTAGCTTTATTTCCTGCATCTTCAGCTGCCATTTGTGCAGCATAAGGTGTGGATTTTCTCGAACCCTTAAAACCTTTAACGCCCGCAGATGACCAGGCAACACTGTTGCCTTGCTCATCAGTAATAGTTACCATTGTATTATTAAAAGTAGCTTGTATGTAAGCCATACCTGAAACAATATTTTTTTTGGTTTTTTTCTTTTTAACTACTTTTTTATCAGCCATTACTTAGTTACCTTTTTCTTTCCGGCAATTGCTATAGCTTTACCTTTTTTAGTTCTAGCATTTGTATGAGTTCTCTGTCCTCGACACGGTAAATTTTTTCTATGTCTTACACCTCTATACGCACCTAAATCTTTTAATCTTTTAATATTGGCAGATATTTCTCTTCTTAAATCACCTTCGACTGTAAAGTCAGCGGCAATTACATCTGTAACTTTTTTAATATCTAATTCAGATAAATCTTGAACTCTAATATTTTCATCAACATCTGCTTGTTTACATATATCTACTGAATATTTTCTACCTACTCCATACACATAAGTGAGGGCGATACCTAATTTTTTTTGACTTGGAATGTTTACACCAGCTATACGAGCCACAGATAGATCCTTTGATTGCAGTTATTGAGAGATTGGCGGATTATATGATTATTAGTCAAATGGTCAAGCATATTAAGCAGCCTCCAATATTGTGTTAATATCTTGATTTACTTGGTTAATTTCCTTAGTTCCATCGACTTTTTTAAGTAAATTTAAATTTAAGTAATAGTCTATTAGTGGTTGTGTTTGTGTAAAGTAAACATCTAAACGAGATTTAAGAACTTTTTCACTGTCATCTACCCTTCCTTCTTCTTCTTTTCTTTTCATAATACGGTTTAAAAGAATTGATTGGTCTACATCTAACAGTATTACTTTATCAATACTTACTTTAATATCATTAAGAACTTTATTTAACATATCAGCTTGCTCTGTAGATCTTGGAAAGCCGTCAAACAAAAATCCCGTAAATTTTGATAAGTTATTATCAATAAAATTTTTTATGATCTGTAAAATGACTTCATTTGAAACAAGCTCACCTTTGTCCATAATATCTTTAGCTTGCTTACCTAATTCAGTTTGATTAGCAACTTCATTTCTTAAAATGTCCCCTGTTGACAAATGGCACAAGTTAAATTTATCACAAATAGATTTAGCTTGAGTTCCTTTGCCAGCTCCAGGTGGTCCAAGTAAAATTAGATTCACTTTTTTCTACCTCTAATTCTTGATTTCTTAATTAACCCTTCATACTGATACGCAAATAAATGACTTTGTATTTGGCCAACAGTATCCATACCTACCACAACTACAATTAATAGAGATGTTCCACCCAAATAAAATGGAATAGAATATTGGGCTATTAAAATTTCAGGAAGAATACATACGAATGCTAGATATAAAGCACCAATTGTAGTTATTCTAGATAAAACAAAATCAATATATTCAGCAGTCTTTTCTCCTGGTCTGATACCCGGTATAAAGCCACCATTCCGTTTTAAGTTATCAGCAGTTTCTACTGGGTTAAAAACAATTGATGTATAAAAGAATGCAAAAAATATAATTGCTGAAGCATATAAAGCCATATAAAGAGGCTGACCTCTTCCAAGTAATGCCGCTATATCACTTAACCAAGATTGATCAGTTGAAAGGTTAAAGTTGGCAATTGTAATTGGTAATAGTAATATGGATGAAGCAAAAATTGCCGGTATAACTCCAGCTGTGTTTAATTTAAGCGGTAAATGTGAAGTGTCACCACCCATCATTTTATTCCCCATCTGTCTTTTAGGATATTGCACAAGGAGTCTTCGTTGTGCTCTTTCCATGAATATTATAAAAATAACTACTGCAATCACTAAGGCAAATAAAAGTAAAAGAGTTAGTGTAGATATTGTACCTTGTCTTCCCAACGTAAGGGTATTTATTAAGGCGCTAGGTATTTCAGCGACAATACCTGAAAATATAATTAATGAAATTCCATTACCGATACCTCTACTAGTTACCTGCTCACCAAGCCACATTAGGAAAACTGTTCCACCAACAAGGGTAATTGTTGTTGATATTCTAAAAAACAATCCAGGATCGGTTACTATTTGTCCAGCTGACTCTAATCCAACAGAAATTCCGTAACCTTGAAGGATTGCCAGAATTACAGTTCCATAACGTGTATATTGAGTAATCTTCTTTCTTCCAGGTTCACCTTCTTTTTTCAGATTAGCTAAAGCAGGTGATACACTAGTCATCAATTGAATAATAATAGAAGCCGAAATATAAGGCATAATACCTAATGCAAATATAGCCATACGACTAATGGCACCACCAGCAAATACATCAAACATACCAAGTATTCCGCTTTGGTTAGTTTCAACTAATGAAGCTAACTGCTCAATATCGATACCAGATAGTGGAATGTATGTACCAAAACGATAGACAATAAGTATGCCAAGTGTAAACCAAATGCGTTTTTTTAACTCCGTAGCTTTACGAAACATTCCAAAACTGAAATTTGAAGCTAATTGTTCTGCTGCAGAAGCCATATATATATTTTTTAATTGATCGTAATATTATTGCCAGTTTTATTGGCTTTTTCTTGAGCTGATTTCGAAATTTTACGACACTCAATAGAGTTTTTTGACAACATTTCGCCACGCCCTAAAACTTTAAGTTTTAAGTTATTTTTTTTCTTAATGACTGATAATTTTTTAAGTAGCTCAATATTAATAACTTGATCCTCAGCTATCTTATTTTTTTCAATAATTTTTTGTATATCTTCCAAGTTCAGCTCAACATAGTCTGTGCGACCAATGTTTGTAAAACCAAATTTTGGTAGTCTTCTAAAGATGGGCATTTGACCGCCTTCAAATCCATTAATAGCTACACCAGATCTAGCTTTTTGACCTTTGTGACCACTGCCCGAAGTCTTACCTTTACCCGAACCAATTCCTCTACCAATTCTTTTTGAAGTAAAAGTATGTCCCTTAGGTTTTTTTAATTCATTTAACTTCATAATATTAAACTCTCTCAGTTTTAACTAAATGTTGTACTTTTTTTATCATTCCAAGTACTTCAGGAGTTTCAATTAATACAGAAGTACTTCGTATTTTCTTAAGTCCAAGTCCTTTTAGAGTGCCAATTATTTTTTGAATTGATCCGATTGAACTTTTAGTAAGTGTAATTTTTATTTTTTGACTCATTTTTAATCTCTAATTGAATTAATTTCAGTAACCTTCTTACTTCTTCTGGCCGCGACCATTTTAGGTGACTTTTGTTGCTTTAATCCATTAACTGCAGCTCTAATGATATTGTAAGGATTTGCACTTCCAATAGATTTAGTAACAATATCTTTGATTCCTAATAACTCAAATACAGCTCTAACAGAACCACCAGCAATAATTCCAGTACCCGATGGAGCAGATCTCATAACAACCTTACTAGCACCATGATTGCCGACAATATCATGATGAAGAGTTCTACCTTCTCTTAAAGGAATCTTAATCATACTTTTTCTCGCTGCATCATTTGCTTTTTTAATAGCTTCGGGAACTTCTTTTGCTTTACCTTTCCCAAATCCAACTCTTCCAGATTCATCTCCTGCAACAACAAGGGCTGCAAAACCAAATCTTCTACCGCCCTTAACAACTTTAGTTACTCTGTTAATTGCAACTAACTTATCTTTAATGTCATCCTTAGGGGCTCTATTATCTCTATTATCTCTATTATCTCGCATATTTATTCCTTAAATTGTTAATCCTGCAGATCTAGCTTCATCAGCTAGCGATTTAATTATTCCATGGTAGATATTTGGACCTCTATCTAAATAGACTTTATCAATACCTTTTTCTTTTGCTAGTTTAGCTATAGCAGTTCCCAATGATTTTGCAGACTCTATGTTGCATCCATTTTTCTTCTTACTACTTGCAAGAGAAGATACGCTGCAAATTGTTTTGCTGGCTGTGTCATCAATAACTTGAATGTAAAGATTTTTAGCTGATTTAAAGACTGACATTCTTAATCGATCTTTATTTCTTTTCTTTAACGTATATCTAACTCTACTAGATCTTTTTTGTTTTATTGAAATTGGCATTATTTTTTCTTACCTTCTTTTCTAACTATATGTTCACCTGAGTATTTAATACCCTTACCTTTGTATGGCTCCGGTCCTCTAAAACTTCTTATTTCAGAAGCTACCTGGCCTACCAATTGCTTACTAGCTCCAGATATTTCAATATTATTTTGTTTATCGACTTTTATTTGCAGTTCTTGCGGAATTGGATATGAAATTGGATGACTAAAACCAAGCAGTAATTCTAAATTTGTACCATTTACCGATGCCCTGTAACCAACACCATTTATTTCGAGTTTTTTTGTAAAACCTTCACAAACTCCAATAACAATATTGTTCACTAAATTTCTCTGTAAACCCCAAAACGCTAGTGACTGGCGATCTTTTTTTCTTGGAACACAGGTTATTTCTTTTTCATTAATATTTACATCAATACCATTATTGATCACTGTTGAAAGTTTACCTTTTGGTCCTTCAGCATGCACAGCACCGTTTTCAATAAAAACTTTTACGTTATCTGGCACAGTTATAATTTTTGATCCTACTCTAGACATTAATATAATCCTTAAAATACCTTACAAATAATTTCGCCACCTAGTTTCTGATCTCTAGCATCCGCGTCTGACATTACGCCTCTAGAAGTTGAAACTATTGATATTCCCAGGCCGTTATGAATAAATGGAATACTTTTAACACCAGAATAAACTCTTCTTCCTGGTTTTGATATACGAGTAATATTAGAAATTACTGGGCCGTTGCTATCATATTTTAACTCAATATCTAGCTCATTTTTGCCAGAAGCATGCTGTGTCATCGCATAGCCCCTAATATAGCCCTCTTTAGCTAAAACATCTAATATTCCAGCTCTAAGTTTAGAGGCTGGAGAGCTAACTACTTTCTTATTTCTCATCTGAGCATTTCTTATTCTACTGAATAAATCTGCTAATGGATCTTGTAATGACATTCAATAATACCTTTCTACCAACTCGCCTTAGTCATGCCAGGAATTTGACCAAATGAAGCCATATCCCTTAATGCAATCCTTGACATTTTTACTCGACCATGGAAACCACGGGGTCTACCAGTTACTTCACATCGATTTCTGACCCTATTTTGAGCACCATTTCTTCTCATTTTTGCTAATTTTAGCTGAGCTTGAAATCTTTCATCAATTGGAGTTTTCTTGTTCATAATTATATCTTTTAGAGCTTTTCTTTTGACTAAATCTAGGTTGGACAGCCTAATTCTTGTCTTATTTTTCTCTATCATACTTTTTTTAGCCATAATAATTATCCTAGTTGATTTAATTCTTTTATCGGAAAGTTAAGCGATTGAAGTAAGCTTAAAGCTTGTTCGTCGTTATTTGCAGACGTACATACAACGATATCGAGACCTCGAATTTTATCTAGCCTATCTACATCTATTTCAGGAAAGATTGTACACTCACTAATACCAAGCGCGTAATTTCCTTGACCATCAAAACTATTTTTTTTCAATCCTCTAAAATCACGAATTCTTGGTAAGGCAATTGTTACCAATCTATCAATAAATTCATACATTGTATTACCACGTAAAGTAACTTTCACACCTAAAGGCATTCCAGTTCTAGTCTTGTACGTTGCAATAGATTTTTTTGCCATTGTTGTAATTGGCAATTGCCCAGAAATTACAGATAAGTCATCTTTAGCTTTTTGTATTACCTTTGAATCCTGCGCTGCCTCGCCTAAACCCATATTTAACACAACCTTTGTGAGACGAGGTACTTGCAGATTGTTTTTTAGGCCCAACTTTTCTTTGAGTTGAGAAGTAATTTGAGATACGTACATTTCTTTTAATCTAGGAATATTTGAGCTAGGCATCTATTTGATCTCCCGATAAAACTGATATACGAACTTTCTTCTTATCTTTAAGAATTTTAGTTCTTACTCTAGTAGGCTTATTATCTTTTTTGTCTAAAAGCATTAAATTATCTAATTTAATTGGCATTTCTTTATTAAGAATACCACCTTCATTTTTTTGGTCTTGTTTTTGATGTTTCTTAACTACATTTATACCTTTAACAATTGCAGAGACACCTAACATTCTTAAAACTTCACCTGTTTTACCAATGTCCTTTCCACAATTAACAAAAACCATGTCACCTTTTTTAATTCTAGCAGCCATTATAAAACCTCCGGGGCTAATGAAATTATTTTCATTTGTTTTTTAGCTCTCAATTCTCTACATACCGGTCCAAATATTCTAGTACCCACTGGCTCACCTTGAGCATTAATTAAAACAGCTGCATTTGAATCAAATTTTATAGTACTGCCATCTTTTCTTAATAATTCTTTAGCCGTACGAACGATTACAGCCTTATGAACTGTACCTTTTTTTACTTTACCTCTGGGAATTGCTTCTTTCACAGTCACGACAATAATGTCTCCAACAGAGGCATATCGTCTTTTAGAGCCACCAAGTACTTTTATACACAATACTTCTTTAGCACCTGAGTTATCTGCTACACTTAATCTTGATTCTGGTTGTATCATTACTTAATTACCGTCCATCTTTTCATTTTAGAAATCGGTTTAGACTCCATAATTTTAATTTTATCACCTGTAGAGTGCTCATTATTCTCATCGTGTGCACTATATTTTTTTGACCTCTTGATTACCTTACCTAAGAGAGGATGTTTAAATTTTCTTTCAACTAAAACTGTAACAGTCTTATCTTGTTTGCTACTTACTACCGTGCCTTGAAGAATTTTTTTTGGCATACTATTTACCTTCAGACCTTTCATTTAAAACTGTTTTCATTCTAGCGATCAATTTACGCACTTTATTGATTCTAGAAGTATTCTCTAATTGACCTGAAGACTTTTGAAATCTCAGATTAAGCGATTCCTTGTAAAGATTTTCCATCTCACTAGAGATTTGGTCTTCAGTTTTTTTTCTAATTTCTTCAGTTTTCATAAAATCTACTTAATTAATTGTTCAACTACTTTTGTTTTCACTGGAAGTTTAGCGGCAGCTCTACTAAATGCTGCTTTAGCTATTTCATGCGATACTCCATCTACTTCAAACATAATCTTTCCAGGTTTTACTCGCACAACCCAAAATTCTGGGGAACCTTTACCTTTACCCATTCTTACTTCAGTTGGTTTTTTTGAAACTGGTATATCAGGAAAAATTCTTACCCATACTCTACCAGCTCTTTTCATATATCTAGTCATTGCAACACGAGCTGCTTCAATCTGTCTTGCAGTTATTCTTTCTGCCTGAAGAGACTTAAGTCCAAAAGTTCCAAAGTTTAAAGTGGTGGCTGAAGTAGCTACACCTTTAACTCGACCCTTATGTGCTTTTCTAAATTTTGTTTTCTTTGGTTGTAACATTTATTATCCTAAGCTATTTGGAGATTTTTCATGAGGAACATTCTCATCAATATCGCCTTTATAAATCCATACTTTTATTCCACAAGCTCCATAAGTAGTTGCAGCAGTTGATTCTGCATAATCTACATTGGCTCTAAATGTGTGTAATGGAACTCTTCCCTCACGATACCACTCTGTTCGCGCTATTTCAGTTCCACCAAGTCTACCACCACAATTAACTCTAATTCCTTCTGCACCAAGTCGCATAGCAGATTGAACAGATCGTTTCATTGCTCTTCTAAAAGATACTCTACGTTCTAGTTGTTCGGCTATATTATCTGCAATGAGTTGTGCTTCAACCTCTGGTTTTCTTATCTCAACTAGGTTAATAGTTGCATCCTGACCAGTAAAAGAAGTTATTTTTTTCTTCAGCTTTTCAATATCGCTTCCTTTTTTACCAATTATAAGTCCGGGTCTAGCGGTAAATATAGTAATTTGAGCCTTTTTAGCAGGTCTTTCAATTTCTATTTTAGCAACACCACATTTTTTCAAATTAGTTTTTAAAAAATTTCTAATCTTAATGTCTTCTTGAAGAACTCTTCCAAAATCTTTCTTGTTAGCAAACCATTTTGATTGCCATTTTTTATTCAAGATAAGTCTAAGACCAATTGGATTTACTTTTTGACCCATAATAATTATTTACTTTCCTCTTTGTCGTTCTGAACTTCAGCAACTTTAATAGTTATATTGCTTAAAAACTTTTGAATTCTACCTGGACGCCCTTTAGCACGAGCTCTCCACCTTTTCATAACCATCCCTTTGCCACAATAAGCTTCTGATATTTGCAAAACATCAAGGTCTAGTTGATGATTATTTTCCGCATTAGCCGCTGCACTGCTTAAAATTTTATATATATCTTGTGCTATAGCTCTCTTAGAAAATTTTAATATATTTTGTGCATCTTTAACTCTTTTACCTCGAATAGTATCTAAAACAATACTAGCCTTACGCGGACTAACTCTAACGTTCTTTCCGATTGCAAATGCTTCATTATCTTTTCTGTGTAAATTTTTCATAATTACTTCTTAGTTTTCTTATCTGCCGTATGACCATTAAATGTTCTAGTTGGTGAAAATTCGCCTAATTTATGTCCAACCATATCCTCAGTAACATTTACTGGTATAAACTTTTTACCATTATGTACCGCAAAACTTAAGCCAATAAATTCTGGTAAAATTGTAGATCTTCGAGACCATGTTTTTATAACTTCATTTCTTGAAGAATCCGAAGCTTTTGAAACTTTTTTTAATAAATGACCATCTACAAATGGCCCCTTCCATATTGATCTAGCCATACCTTAAACTTCTATCCTTGCTTTTTTATCAGTTTTTCTTTTAATAATATATTTATCAGTACGCTTGTTGCTTCTCGTTTTTTTACCTTTAGTTGGCTTACCCCATGGAGTCACTGGATGTCTTCCACCAGATGTCTTGCCTTCACCACCACCATGTGGGTGATCGATAGGGTTCATTGCTACACCACGGACAGAAGGTCTTTTTCCTAACCATCTATTTCTACCTGCTTTACCTAATTTTTGATTTTTCTTATCTACATTAGATAATACACCAACAGAAGCTCTACAATTTTCTAATACTTTTCTTAACTCGCCAGACGGGAGCTTAACATTTACATATCCATCAGATTTTCCAACAACCTGTAAAGCGGCTCCAGCAGATCTTGCTAAAATTCCACCACCACCTGGATTCAACTCTAAATTATGAACATCAATACCTACTGGTATATATTTTATTAACATTGAATTTCCAGATTTAATTTCAACATTTTCTCCAGAAATAACTTTTTCACCCACCTTAACATCTTTAGGCGCAAGAATATAAGCTTGCTCACCATCATCATATTTTATTAATGCAATGTAAGCTGTTCTGTTTGGATCATACTCAATTCTCTCTACAGTGGCACTTATATCGAACTTATTTCTCTTAAAATCAACCAGTCTATATTTATTTTTATGACCACCACCTTTATGTCTCATAGTAATGCGGCCTTTATTATTTCTACCTCCTGGCTTAGATAAGCCAACCGTCAATTTCTTTAACGACTTGCCTTTCCATAAACCTTTTCTGTCTACTAGTACTAACTGTCTAGTTCCTGGGGTATTAGGTTTAGATTTAATTAAAGCCACTTATTAAACTCCTGCACTCATATCAATACTTTGACCATCTTGTAAGGTCACTATTGCTTTTTTAAAATTTGATCTTCTACCAATTGTTCCTCTAAATGCTTTTAATTTACCTTTAGTTGTTATGGTGTTTACACTTTTAACTTTTACCTTAAAAATATTTTCTACGGCTTCTTTAATTTGTTTTTTATTTGAATCAATTGCTACCTTAAAAGTTACTTGATTGAATTCAGATATCATAGATGATTTTTCTGTTACAATAGGATTCAATAAAACCTTATAGTTTTTTATTAATCTCATACTGATAATGCCTTTTTCTCAATACTCATTACCGCATCTTTGCTCATAACAAGTTTTTCGTATTTAATAATATCAAATACATTTACACCATCAGTAGTTGTGTATTTAACTTCTTTTAAGTTACGGCTAGAAAGAGCAAAATTGTTATCAGGCTTTTCACTTTCAATAATAAATGCTGATTTAATATTTAATTTCTCAAGCTGTTTTTTCAAAGAACTTGTTTTTACTTCTTTAATTTTTAGGTCATCAATTAAAATAATATTATTGTCCTTCATTTTTGATGATAGGGCGTGAATTAAACCAAGCTTTTTAGCTTTTCTTGATAAGTTTTTTACAGCTCTATCGCCCTTTAAACTATGAGCCATTCCACCACTTCTAAAAATATTTGCTTTTTTTGATCCATGTCTAGCTGTACCACCACCTTTTTGTTTTCCAACTCTTTGTGTTGTACCTTTAACTTCAGATCTATTAAGAGTTTTAGCTCTAAATGGGTACTTTTGAGAAGCGCGCCACTGAACTACAGAAGCAATTAATTCTGAGTTTGGTTCTAAATTAAATACGGCATCATTAAGCTCTAGCGTCTCAATTTTTTTACCGTCTAAATTATGTACATCTACTAACATTACTAATTCTCTTTATTTCTTTTTCTTTGTATCAACTTCGAATTTTATATCTACGTCTTTACTTGGTTTGTTTTTAATTGAATCTTCTAATACCAACCATGCACCTCTTGCGCCTGGTGTCGCACCTTTAACACACAATATATTTTTTTTAACATCGATTTTAACAACCTGAAGATTTTGTAAAGTTTTATGATCATCACCCATATGACCTGCCATTTTTTTACCTTTGAAAACTCTACCGGGATCTTGACATTGACCAGTTGAACCGTGCGACCTATGTGAAACAGATACACCATGAGATGCTCTCAAGCCACCAAAATTATGTCTCTTCATAACGCCTGCAAAGCCTTTACCTTTGGTAAATCCTGAAACATCAATAAATTGACCTTCTTCAAAGTGATCAGCATTAATTTCATCACCAGCCTGAAGTTCTACAGATTTATCAATTTTAAATTCTTTAGTAATTTTGAGTGGATTTAAATTTTTTTTCTCAAAATAAGTTTTAACTGACTTTGATAGTTTAGAGATTTTTTTTATTTCATTGGCACCAATTACTAGTTTATCTAAATTGGAATTTTCACCTGATATTCTTTCAACCACCTTACAGTCTTCGATGTGAAGAACTGTAACGGGTATATTAATACCATTTGGAGTATAATAATTACTCATTCCAATTTTCTTTGCTATTAGTCCAGTTCTCATAATTATAACTTAATTTCTACATCTACGCCTGATGCTAAATCTAACTTCATTAAAGCATCAACTGTTTGAGGTGTTGGGTCTACAATTTCAATTAATCTTTTGTGAGTTCTAATTTCAAATTGTTCACGACTTTTTTTGTTAACATGTGGAGATCTTAATACTGTAAAGACTTCGTTGTTGGTGGGTAAAGGGATAGGTCCCTTTACAAATGCACCTGTTCTTTTTGCTGTATTAACAATTTCGATTGAAGACTGATCTAATATACCATGATCGTATGCCTTTAATCTGATTTTTATATTTTGATTATCCATAATTAATTATTAAGCAAATTTTGCTTTAACCTCATCCTGTACATTTTGTGGAACTTGTTCGTAATGATCAAAGAACATAGAGTATTGAGCACGACCTTGGGTCATAGATCTAAGTGTATTTACATAACCAAACATATTTGCCAATGGAACCATTGCACTGATACTAGCATCACTACCTCTAGTCTCACTACCACTTACCTGACCTCTTCTACTGCTTAAATCACCAATTACATCACCCATATAATCTTCTGGAGTAACAACTTCTACTCTCATAACCGGTTCCAATAATTTTGGACTTGCTTTTTGACAGGCTTCTTTAAAACCCATTCTTCCAGCTAATTCAAATGCTAAGCTGCTAGAATCAACATCATGATATTTTCCATCAACAAGTGTTACTTTATAATCAATTATAGGGAAGCCGGCAATTACACCTGAATCTGCAACACCTTCAACACCTTTTTCGACACCAGGAATATATTCTTTTGGAATATTACCACCTTTAATTTTATCTTCAAAAATTCTACCGCTGCCTGGCTCACCACCTTGAACAATAATCTTAACTTCAGCAAATTGACCTGCACCACCACTTTGTTTTTTGTGTGTGTAAGTAACTTCAACTTCTTTTGAAATTGTTTCTCTATAAGCAACCTGAGGTGCGCCTATATTCGCTTCTACATTAAATTCTCTTTTCATACGATCAACAATAATATCTAAATGAAGTTCGCCCATACCTTTAATAACTGTTTGCCCAGATTCTTCATCGGATGTAACTCTGAATGATGGATCTTCCTTAGCAAGCCTAGCTAATGCTTCACCCATTTTTTCTTGGTCAGCTTTAGTTTTAGGTTCTACGGCAATTTCTATAACAGGCTCTGGAAAGTCCATAGACTCTAAAACAATTGGTTTTAAAGGATCACAAAGTGTTTCACCTGTAACAGTATTTTTTAAACCAGCTACAGCAACAATATCTCCAGCATAAGCAACTTTAATATCTTCACGATCATTTGCGTGCATCAATAACATTCTTCCAATTTTTTCTTTATTTGCTTTTACCGAATTAAGTACAGTTGAACTAGTTTCTAGTTTCCCTGAATATATTCTAACAAAAGTTAATGTTCCTACAAAAGGATCAGTTGCAACTTTAAAAGCAAGTGCTGAGAAAGACTCACTATCAGATGCATCTCTAGTAATTTCATCTTCGCTATCTTTGAGTGTTCCAGTGGCCGCTTGAACCTCACTAGGGTCGGGCATAAAATTAACAACAGCATCAAGTAGTGGTTGAACACCTTTATTTTTAAAAGCGCTACCTGTTAAGATTGGAACAAATTTAAAATCGATAGTTCCTTTTCTTATACATCTAATTAATGTTTCTTCATCAGGTTCTTCACCATCTAAATATTTTTCTAAAACAGCTTCATCTTGTTCAACAGCCATTTCAACCATTTCCATTCTAAATTTTTTAGCTTCTTCTTTTAATTCATCTGGAATGTCAACATATGAGAAATTCGCACCAAGGTCTTCATTGTCCCATAAAATTCCTTTATTCTTAACTAAATCTATTACACCTTTTAAATTTGATTCACTTCCCCATGGCAGTTGAATAACTAAAGCATTGCATTGAAGTCTGTCTTTAATCATTGCCAAGCATTTATGCCAATCAGCACCTGTTCTATCCATTTTATTGATAAAACACATTCTAGGAACGTTGTATCTGTTGGCTTGTCTCCAAACAGTTTCGGTTTGAGGCTCAACACCTGCAACACCATCAAATACAGCTACAGCACCGTCAAGCACTCTTAAAGATCTTTCAACTTCAATAGTAAAATCAACATGACCTGGTGTATCGATAATATTAATTCTATGATCATTCCAAAAACAAGTAGTAGCTGCAGAAGTTATAGTTATTCCTCTTTCTTGTTCTTGTTCCATCCAGTCCATAGTTGCAGCACCGTCATGAACTTCTCCAATTTTATGACTTTTACCTGTGTAATATAATATTCTCTCTGTAGTGGTAGTTTTACCTGCATCAATATGGGCCATGATGCCTATATTTCTGTATTTATTTAGGGAAACTTCACGTGTCATTTGATTACCACCTAAAGTGAGCAAATGCTTTATTTGCTTCAGCCATTTTATGAGTATCTTCACGTTTTTTAATTGCAGAGCCACGGTTATTTGCCGCGTCAAGAAGTTCAGATGATAGTTTATCAATCATACTTCTTTCTTTTCTGCTTCTTGCCGCCTTTACAATCCATCTGATAGCTAAGGCTTGTCCACGATTAGATTTTACTTCTTGAGGAACTTGGTATGTTGCACCACCAACACGTCTTGATCTTACTTCAAGAGCTGGTTTTACATTTTCTATAGCTTTATTAAAAACTTCAATAGCAGCATCAGTGCCTTTAGATTGAATAGAAGTAAAAGCTTGGTCAATAATTTTTTCTGCAGTTGATTTTTCGCCACCAATCATAATTGCATTAATGAATTTAGAAAGAACAAGACTGTTATAAACTGGGTCTGGTAAAACTTGTCTAATTTGTGCTTTTCTTCTACGTGACATAATATTTATTTATTTCTTTGGTTTCTTTGCACCATAGTGCGATCTTCGTTGTTTTCTATCAGAAACTCCTTGTGTGTCTAACACGCCACGGACAGTGTGATATCTAACACCAGGTAAATCCTTAACACGACCACCACGAATTAAAATTACAGAGTGTTCTTGTAGGTTGTGGCCTTCACCACCAATATAACTTGTAACCTCAAAACCATTTGTAAGTCTCACACGTGCAACTTTTCTCAGTGCTGAGTTAGGTTTTTTTGGAGTTGTTGTATAAACACGAGTACACACACCACGTTTTTGTGGGTTAGCTTTTAAAGCAGGTACCTTACTTTTTTTAAGAACTTTAGTTCTTGGTTTTCTAACTAGCTGACTAATAGTCGGCATACATATTTCTCCACTTCAAGTTTTCTAACTTGAAAAATAGTTAACAGTTTTAAATTCTTTGTTTTAAAAGAAGCGTTTAGACTTAACTACGATACTTCTATTAAGGTGAGCGCATAATACTTATTGCACGACCAAGGTCAACATAAATTATTCTATATTTTGTTGAATTTCTGCCGTTTCCAGCTCTCTTTTTGCTCTCATGGCAGCCATTTCCTCTTTTGCAGTATTATCAAGGTTTTTAGCCCTTTTTTCTAGCTGCTTAAAGGTTCTACCAGTTCCAGCAGGAATTAACCTTCCAACAATTACATTTTCTTTAAGGCCTTGAAGCGTATCTACTTTACCCTTAATTGCTGCATCAGTAAGAATCCTAGTGGTTTCTTGGAATGATGCGGCTGAAATAAATGATTTAGTTGATAGTGAGGCTTTAGTAATACCTAGAAGAATTGGTTTTGCTACCGCTAATTCTTTTCCTTGAGATGCCAATTCCTCATTTTCAGTTAAATAATCAACTCTTTCAATTTCTTCATTTGCAATAAAGCTACTGTCACCCGAACTAACAACCTTAACTTTTTTAAGCATTTGTCTACAAAGTACTTCAATATGTTTATCATTTATTTGAACACCTTGAAGCCTATATACTTCTTGCACTTCATTGATTAAGTAATTTGCTAAAGGTTCAATTCCTAGAATTTCTAAAATATCATGTGGATCAGGATTACCATCTAGTAAATAATCACCTTTTTCAATTTTTTCACCTTCTTGATAGGCAACTTGCTTACCTTTAGGTATTAAATATTCCTTAGGCTCTTCATGTTCATCTTCTGGTGTTACAATAACTTTTTGTTTTCCACGCATATCTTTTCCAAAAGATATGTATCCAGAATTTTCAGCTATAACTGCAAAATCTTTTGGTTTTCTCGCCTCAAATAACTCGGCAACTCTTGGCAATCCACCTGTAATATCTTTGGTTTTAGATGCTGCTTGGGGTGTTCTTGCTAAAATATCACCTGCGTGAACTTCAGCACCATCAGCTATAGATAAAAGAGATTCTGGTGGAAGAAAATACCTTGCCTCAGTACCATTTGCTAACATTATAACTTCACCACTTTTGTCTCTTAATGTAATTCTAGGTTTTAAGTCAACACCTTTAGGGTTGGCTTTCCAGTCCTTAACTTTCATATTTGTAAGACCTGTTTTTTCATCAGTTTCATCTGTTAAAGATATGCCTGATTGTAAATCAACATAGTTTGCAGTTCCTGTTTTTTCAGAAATTACAGGATTAGTAAATGGATCCCATTCACAAATCTTAGTACCATGAGATACATTAGAATCTTCTTTTACGAGAATTCTTGTACCATAAGGAACTTTATAGTTTGCTAATTCTTTTCCAGATTTATCTTGAATTGCCAATTGACAGTTTCTACCCATAACAATTAAGTCACCCTTAGAGTCTTCAACGGTATTTTTGTTTAGTATTTTAAATATCCCCTCACAGTTAACTTCAACAAATGATTGATCATTTATTTGCGCAGTTCCACCAATGTGGAAAGTTCTCATTGTTAGCTGAGTACCGGGCTCACCAATTGATTGTGCTGCAATCATGCCAACAGTTTCACCCAAATTCACTAAGAAGCCACGAGCTAGGTCTCTTCCGTAACACTTAACACAAAGTCCACGTTTGGACTCACATGTAAGTGCAGATCTAATATAAACATTTTGGATTCCAGATTCTTCAATCTGATCTGCAATTATCTCTTCAATATAATTTCCTTTAGCAACAATTAATTCTTCAGTAATAGGGTGTTTAATATCCTCTTGGGCAAACCTACCTAAAACTCTCTCTGAAATTGAAACAATTACTTCACCACCCTCGACAACATCACTAACTCTAACACCGATATTAGTATTGCAGTCTTCTATAGTAATACTAGCATCTTGAGCTACGTCACAAAGTCTTCTTGTTAAATATCCAGAGTTAGCAGTTTTAAGCGCTGTATCCGCTAAGCCTTTTCTGGCTCCGTGAGTTGAATTGAAATATTCAAGTACATTCAAACCTTCTTTAAAATTTGAAATAATCGGAGTTTCGATAATATCACCTGAAGGTTTTGCCATTAAACCACGCATTCCAGCAAGCTGCTTCATTTGCGCAGCTGAACCACGAGCACCAGAATTTGCCATCATGTAAATTGAGTTAATAGGTAATTCACGTTTAGTAATAGGATCAACTTTTACTGATGAAATTTCATTCATCATTTCTTGAGCAACTCTATCTGTGCACTTAGCCCAAGTATCAATCACTTTGTTATATTTTTCTCTGCTTGTAATCAATCCGTCATTATATTGTTTTTCAAATTTTTCGATTTGTTCAGAGGTTTCATTTATTAAACCTTCTTTTGTATCAGGAATAATCATATCGTCCTTACCAAAAGATATTCCTGCTTTGTATGCATGATAAAAGCCAAGTTCTTTTATGGCATCGGCAAATAAGACCGTGTCTTTTTGACCGCAATATCTGTAAACAACATCAATTAACTCTGACATTTCTTTTTTTGCTAATATTCTATTTACTAGAGAAAATTTTAAATCTTTATTTTTAGGAAGTAAGTTCCACATAATAAATCTTCCGGCTGTGGAATCCATTCTTTTAATTTCTTCTATTCCATCGTCGTTTGTTATTGTGATACGAGATGTAATCTTTGAATGAAGGGTTATAGCTTTATTTTCTAATGCCTGTTCAATCTCATTTATGTCTTTAAAAATTGAACCTTCTCCTGGCTCATTATTTTTTTCTTGTGTTAAATAATAGATTCCTAAAACAATGTCCTGACTTGGAACAATTACAGGTTTACCATTAGCTGGGTTTAAGATGTTGTTAGTTGACATCATCAATACCCTTGCTTCTAACTGTGCTTCAAGACTTAAAGGAACATGAACAGCCATTTGGTCACCATCAAAGTCAGCATTAAATGCAGTACAAACTAATGGATGTAGCTGAATTGCTTTACCGTCAATCAATAGAGGTTCAAAGGCTTGAACACCTAATCTGTGAAGTGTTGGAGCTCTATTAAGAATAATTGGATGTTCTCTAATAACTCTATCTAATACATCCCAAACTTCAGGACGTTCATTTTCAACAAGTTTTTTAGCTTGTTTTAGTGTCGTAGCTAAACCAAGAGATTCTAATCTTGCGTAAATGAAAGGTTTAAACAGTTCAAGCGCCATCTTTTTAGGAAGTCCACATTGATGTAACTTTAATTCAGGACCAACCACAATTACAGAACGACCAGAATAATCTACTCTTTTACCCAGCAGATTCTGTCTAAATCTTCCTTGTTTACCTTTTAACATTTCAGCTAAAGATTTTAGGGGTCTCTTATTTGTACCAGTAATTACTCTACCTCTTCTTCCATTATCAAATAATGCATCAACTGATTCTTGAAGCATTCTCTTTTCATTTCTGATAATAATGTCAGGAGCTCTAAGTTCTATTAAGCGTGCTAATCTGTTATTACGATTTATAACTCTTCTATATAAATCGTTTAAATCTGAAGAAGCAAATCTACCACCATCAAGAGGAACTAGTGGTCTTAATTCAGGCGGTATAACTGGAATTACAGTTAAAATCATCCATTCTGGTCTATTGCCAGAAGATATGAAGGCTTCATAAAGTTTAATTCTTTTTAATAATTTTTCTGAGAGTGCTACCGCTTTAGTATTTTCAAGTTTTGTTCTTAATTGAGTAGCAACTTCTTCTAGCTCAATTTTCTCTAGTACTTTTCTTACTGCTTCAGCCCCAATGCCAGCAGTAAAGGCATCTTCACCCCACTCTTCTTTTGCTTTTTCTAACTCATTTTCATCTAAAAGTTGATTTTGCTCTAACGAAGTTAAGCCAGGTTCTGTTACCATGAATTGTTCAAAATAAAGAACTTTTTCAAGATCTTTTAGCTTCATATCAACCATTAAAGCTATTCTACTTGGTAGAGATTTTAAGAACCAAATATGTGCAACGGGAGCAGCTAGTTTAATGTGACCCATTCGTTCACGCCTAACATCTTTTTTTGTAACTTCAACACCACACTTTTCACATATAATACCCTTAAATTTCATTCTCTTATATTTGCCACATAAACACTCATAGTCTTTTATGGGACCAAAAATTCTTGAACAAAATAGTCCATCTCTCTCTGGTTTAAAAGTTCTATAATTTATAGTTTCAGGCTTTTTAATTTCACCATAAGACCACGATAGAATTCTTTCTGGACTAGCAATTGAAATTCTAACCTGATTAAAGTCACTACGTGATGCAGCGGGGTTAAAAATATTCATTATTGACTGTGACATAGCTTTTTTATTCCTAGTTTGTATTTGATAGTTCGATATTTAACCCAAGAGCTCGTATTTCTTTTATTAAAACATTAAATGATTCAGGTGTTCCTGATTGGAAAACATCCTCACCTCTAATAATAGTCTCGTATACTTTTGTTCTACCAGCTACATCATCAGATTTAACTGTAAGAATTTCTTGTAAAGTATATGCAGCGCCATAAGCTTCAAGCGCCCAAACTTCCATTTCACCAAATCTTTGTCCACCAAACTGTGCTTTACCACCTAATGGTTGCTGAGTTACTAAACTATAAGGACCAATTGATCTTGCATGAATTTTATCATCTACAAGATGGTGAAGTTTTAACATATATATTATTCCAACTGTCACTTGACGTTCGAATTTATCTCCTGATATTCCATCCCATAAATCTGACTGACCACTCTCATTAAAGCCCGCTTGCTTAAGCATTGCAGAAATTTCTGATTCACTGGCACCATCGAACACTGGTGTCTTAATCGGCACACCTGATGTTAAATTTCCAGCTAATTCAATTTTTTCTAATTTATTAAGTGAAGCAATATCTTCAGAGTATTGTTTTTCTCCATAAACAATTTTTAAGCCATCATCAATCAAGCTCATATCGTTATTTTGTTTATATTGTTTAAGTGATTTATTGATCATATCTCCAATACCTGCACAAGCCCAACCTAAATGAGTTTCAAGTATTTGACCTACATTCATACGACTTGGAACACCTAGTGGATTTAAAACAATATCTACAGTTCTTCCGTCAGCTAAATAAGGCATGTCTTCAACTGGATTAATCTTACTGATAACAC
>Ga0209383_1000733_pt1 | contig 22101 bp, 19 predicted proteins | sample CoawatmetaG02DNA_FD_187510 | JGI IMG/M metagenome (GOLD analysis project Ga0209383, IMG submission 187510) | Marine microbial communities from the West Antarctic Peninsula - Coastal water metaG029-DNA (SPAdes) (version 2) | ecosystem: Environmental > Aquatic > Marine > Coastal ... | reverse complement strand
AAATATACTTTTCCAAGAGCATAACGACAGACAAGACCTCTACCTGTTTTATAACAAACAGTTAAAAACCTCATTTGTTGTCATTAGTTAGAGCCAAATTTAGCTCTTTAAACCGCAATTCCAGATTGTCTCCAGAAGAGGGTGAAACAGGTTTTATAAGTATAGTCCCGATAAGTCAAGGTAGATGATCTATTAAAGTGAAAAAGAATTTACTTAATTATGTCAAAAAAAACCTATTAATTTCAGTGTATTAGCTAATTTATTATCTTATTTATTTTTATTCAAAATATAATCTTTAATTAACTTCTTTAATTATTTGAATATAGCTATAAAAAAATCAAATTATGCTAAAAATTCGACGTTACATTATTCCTTTATCGATTCTTTTTTTAATTTTTACCTATTATTTAGTAAAAAATTTTTCTGATAAAGAGGTTAATATCAAAAAAATACTTCCCAATGATAACTCTAGTAATCAAGGTAAGTTTGAAGATGATTTGGGGTTATCGGTTAAATATATTTATGAAGATCTTGTTACAATTAAAGCTGGCCAGACATTTGGCGATTTAATCAATGATTATGATATCCCAGATTCTGAAAAGTTTAGAATTTCTCAACTATTAAGTGAGAAAATTGATTTAACACAATTAAACATTGGAACTGAAATAAGAATTACCTTCCTAAAAAAAAATAATTTTATTGAAATCAAGAAAATTAATATTCTAGATAAGGAGAATAATCAGATCCAAATATTAAAAAAAGATGACAAGTATGAAATTGATTCATCTTCAGTATTAGCTTTTACAAAAAATATCTTAAAAGAAATAGTTATTAATGAGAGCTTGTATAAATCAGCAATTAACGCTGATGTTCCACCAAATATAATTATGCAGTTTGTAAACCTTTATGGTTTTGATGTTGATTTTCAAAGAGAGATTAGAAATGGAAATATAATAAAAATCTACTATGAAGTTTTTTTAGATAACAAACTTAATATAAGAAAAGCAGGAAACATAAAATTCGCATCCCTGGCATTATCTAAAAATACTTATGAACTTTATAAATATACAACTAATGATAATAATAAATCTGAATACTTTGATGCTGCGGGAAAGAGTGCTGTTAAAGCTTTAATGAAAACACCCATAAATGGTGCAAGTTTATCTTCAGGTTATGGTATGCGTAAGCATCCAATACTAGGTTATGATAGGCTACATCAAGGAGTTGATTTTGCGGCACCAACAGGTACACCAATTATGGCTGCTGGAACTGGCTTCATTGAAAAAATTGGAATGAATGGTGGGGCTGGGAATTATATAAAAATTAAACATGTTAATGGATATAAAACAGCTTATGGCCATATGAATAAATTTGCTGCGGGCTTAAAAAAAGGTAGTAAAGTTACACAAGGTCAAACCATAGGATTTGTAGGATCTACTGGTATGTCAACTGGACCCCATCTACACTATGAAGTTATTTTTAATAATAAGAAGATTAATCCTATGAAAATGAAATTGCCCTCAGGCAGAAAGCTAAAGGGTAAAATACTTGATGATTTTATTAAATATGCGAGCGACTTAAATAAAGAGATGGAAGTGTACTAATTATTTCTTAGAAATAGCTGTTTTTTTAACAGCTTTTTTCTTAATAGGATTAGCTTCTTTTACGTCTGACTCATCTTCACTATCAGAATTATCTTCCATTGGTATCGGTTTAAGAACTTTAATAATATCAACAGGCTCATCACTCACTGAATCTTTTAATTTTTCTGGACTAGTATTTTTATTTTCAGCCTCACTCGTACTCGTAACTGAAGTCTTTGATTCATTATTATTTCTTGCATTACGTTCATTTAAAACTCTTACAAAATGTTCCGCATGTTGAAGATAATTTTCAGCAGCAACATAGTCGCCAGATGAAGTGGCATCTTTTGCTAAGTTTTTATATTTTTCTAAAACAGTAGTTAGGTTTCCACTGACTTTAGGACCTGAATTAGAAGAATCACCTTGTCTACGGTGATGATTGTTACTTCTTTTAAATGGTCTATTATTATTATTATTTCTTGGATTTGAAAATTTCATTATCAATATTTTTTGTTTTCGGAAATATATTGCTTAAATTATTTTTTATAAAAATAAAATCTTTAGCAATTAATAAATGTAAACTAGTGATTATATTCTTTTAATCAAGATCTAATTTGTTATTTTTTTGCAACTATGCATCTAGGTATTTTAGCCAAATCACTTTCAACCGAAACAATCGTAAAATTGTTATTATTCAATAAGTTAGATACTTCAACTTCTTGACCAATACCAATTTCTAAAAATAAATAAAACTGATTGCTGTTAACAGTAGAAGCGTTATTTAAAATTTTTTCATAGAAATCTAATCCATTTTTTTCTGAAAATAATGCTAAGTGAGGTTCATATTTATTTACACTATTTTGCAAATTAGTATCTTCATATGAAATGTAAGGAGGGTTTGCTATGATAATATCAAAGTTATTAAGATTATAATTTGAAAAATCATCTTTTATAAACTCCAATCTTTTTGGATTTGCTAACAGTGCTTTATTCATATTTGCAATATCAATCGCAGACTGGCTAATATCAACTCCAATGCCACTAGCATTGATATACTCTTGAAATAAAGAAATAATAATACAACCTGAACCTGTTCCTAAATCAACAATATTTAAATTATCATCTTTATTAGGAAATTGTTTAATTACATTTTCAATAATTAATTCAGTTTCAGGTCTTGGGATTAATGTATGCTTGTTAACTTTAAAATCATCATTCCAAAAAGACTGTTTTTCAACTATGTATGCAACTGGTTCATCTTCAGATCTTCTTTTGATAAGTTTGAAATAACTATTTAAATTTAAATTACTAATTTCACAATTTTTTTTAAGTTCAAAATTTTCACTATCTAAATCTAATATATATTTTAGAAGAATTTTTGCATCTATTTGATAACTTTGAATATTAGAATCTTTTAACTTTTTAATACCGGTTAAAAATGCATCTTGAAGAGATGGCATTTACTGATTTTGACTAGCAATTATCAAGCCAGTAATTATTTCTTCAATTCCATTTGCATTAAGTATCTGATCTAGTTTGTAGAGTGTTAAATTTATTCTATGGTCAGTTACTCGACCCTGTGGAAAATTGTAGGTACGGATTCTTTCAGAACGATCACCACTACCTATCTGAGATTTTCTTTTTTCAGACATTTCTGAATCTTGCTTATTCCGCTCAAAGTCATAAAGTCTAGATTTTAAAACAAGCATAGCTTTTGCTTTATTTTTATGTTGTGATTTTTCATCTTGTTGAGTGACCACAATGCCAGATGGTGCATGAGTTATCCTAACAGCACTATCAGTTGTATTAACTGACTGTCCTCCTGGTCCACTCGATCTAAAAACATCAATTCGTAAGTCTTTTTCTTCAATATGAATGTCAACATCATCAGCTTCTGGCAAAACAACCACACTAGCAGCCGAAGTATGAATTCTACCTTGAGATTCTGTTTCTGGAACTCTTTGAACACGATGGACGCCTGATTCAAATTTTAGCTTTGAATAAACTTTATTGCCTGAAATTTTACAAATTGCTTCTTTAATGCCCCCATGATCTGCATCAGAAGTAGATAGTAATTCTAATTTCCATTTTTCTGTTTCGGCATATCGTTGATACATTCTTAATAAATCTCCAGCAAATAACGCTGCCTCATCCCCACCTGTTCCTGCTCTAATTTCAACAATTACATTTTTTTCATCAAGTGGATCTTTTGGTACCAAACTAACTTTTAAGATATTTTCTGATTCTATTAACTTTTCTTTGCATGGGTTGATCTCTTTTTTTGCCATCTCTACAATTTCCTCATCATCACCTTGAACTAAAGATTGAAGCTCATCATGTTCTTTTTTATAATTATTGTAGATATTAATATTGTCTACTATTGGTTTAAGATCAGAATATTCTTTTGAAATTTTAACAAACTCTTCATTATCTCCTGAAATAGTGCTCATAGATTCTTCAAGCTCTTTACTTCTTGACAAGATTCTATCTAGATCTTCTTCCTTAATCATTTAATTCAGCGACTTTCTCTTCGACTAATTTTACAACCTTAGTGACTATATCTTCATTTGATATTTTGTGGTCTGAAACGCCCGATAGATAAAGCATATTCGTGCCTTTTCCTCCGCCTGTTACTCCTATATCACTATTAAGAGCTTCGCCTGGTCCATTAACGATACAACCAATTATAGAAACTGTGATTGATTTTTTTATATGTGAAAGTTTTTGCTCCAGAGTTTTAACGGTTTCAATTACTGGAAATGCTTGTCTTGCGCAAGAAGGACATGAGATTATTTTTACGCCTCTAGATCTTAAATCTAAACTTTTTAAAATTTCATAACCAATTTTAATTTCTTCTACTGGATCAGCTGTTAGTGACACTCTAATAGTATCGCCAATACCCTGGCTAAGAAGTTTACCGATACTCATGGAGGATTTGATTGACCCACTTATATATGTTCCCGCTTCTGTAAGGCCTAGATGAAGAGGATAATTTGTTAGAGTGCTTAACTTTTCATATGCCGCAACCATTGTGTGTACATTGGATGCTTTGACACTAATCTTAAAATTATCAAAATTATTTGATTCTAATAATTCAATATTTCCTAAGGCACTTTCTACTAAAGCTTCTGCACCTGGTTCTTTGTATTTTTCCATTATCTTTTTATCCAGCGAACCAGCATTAACGCCTATTCTCATAGAAATATCGTTTGCTTTTGCTGCAGCTATTACTTCTTTAATTCTTTCTGGTCCAATATTACCAGGATTAACCCTTAAACATGCTGCACCAGAATCAGCAGCTTCTAGCGCTCTTTTATAATGAAAATGAATATCTGCAATAATTGGAACCTTAACATTATTAACAATTTCTTTCAGTGCTTTGGTAGAATCTTCATTTGGACAAGATACTCTTACAATGTCAGCACCCTCATTTTCTAAAGAATTGATTTGATTTACAGTTGCATCTATATCTTCAGTAATAGTATTTGTCATTGATTGGATGCTAATTACAGCATCACCACCAACTAATACATTGCCAACAGATATTTGTTTAGTTTTTCTTCTGACAATATTATTATCAATGTTATAGCTCATGGATTATTTTCTTTTATACAATATTAATTATTAGATTTTATTAATAATTTTTTTATTTAATTTCTTATAGCTTATCTAGTTCAAATATTTGATGGAGTGATTTCACTGCTGCCTCAGTTTTTGCCATATCAATAAGAACACTTATTTTTATCTCTGAGGTAGATATTACTTCAATGTTAATGTTATTTTTTGATAAACAATCAAACATTTTTGCTGCAATTCCTGGCTGGTTTCTCATACCTGCACCAATAATAGAAACCTTGGATAAATTATCTTCACTAATTACTTTTTCAAAGGCAATCTGTCCCTTTAATTCATCAAGCACACTCAATGACCGCTTAAGATCTGAAACTGGTACTGTAAAAGTTAAATTAGTTTCTTCTCTTTCGATAAAATTATTTTGTACAATCATGTCTACATTAATACTTTTTGCAGACAGTGAATTAAATATTGTTGCAGCAATACCAGGCTGATCAGTTAAACCTATTATTGTTACTTTTGCTTCATCTTTTGAGTAAGCTACACCAGTGACAGCTTGGTTTTCATTATTTAAGACATCTTCACTAATAAGTGTACCCATACTATCTGGATGAAATGTTGATCTAACCTGAATTTTTACATTGTGATTTATTGCTGACTCTACTGATGAGGTTTGTAAAACTTTTGCACCTTGAGATGCCATCTCAATCATTTCCTCATAAGAAACTTTATCAAGTCTTTTTACATTATCTGCCATTCTTGGATCAGTTGTATAAACGCCGTCTACATCAGTATAAATATCACATCTTTCTGCATTTAAAGCTGAAGCTAAAAATACAGCTGTATTATCAGAGCCCCCTCTACCAATAGTAGTTATTCTTCCATCTGATCCTACGCCTTGAAAACCAGCAACTACTGCTACTTGACGGTTAGAAAAACCTTCAATTATTTTTTCATTTTCAATTTTAAAGATTGAAGCACGCCTATGGTTTCCAGATGTAAAGATTGGAAGTTGCCAGCCTAACCATGAGCGGGCTGGAATATTTATTTCTTTTAACGCTAAAGCCATTAATCCTGAAGTAACTTGTTCACCTGAAGCTACAATTGCATCATATTCAGCATCATCTTGAGAATTTTTAAGCTGAGAACTAATCAAATTTATATTTTCTATTAATTTATTTGTAGTTCCAGACATTGCTGACACTACAACTGCTACATTATGACCTGCTTCATATTCTTTTTTTATTATTTGGGCAGCAGATTTAATCAAATCTACCGATCCGACGGATGTACCACCAAATTTAAGGACTAGTATCGACATATTAATTATTTATTGCTACGTGGTGACTTTTGTTAATATTTTTCTATATGTTCTTATGGCTAGAATTAATGTAAATAGCTATATTTAGCAAGAATAACTTTGAAAGAAACCATGTCTGAAATTAAAAATACTATAAATACTGAAGAAATAAATAAGTTTTCTCGCTTGGCAGATGAGTGGTGGAAAGCCGAAGGTAAATTTAAGACTCTTCATAAATTTAACCCTATTAGACTTAAGTTTATCATAGACCAAACAATTACAATATTTAAATGTGATGAGAAAAGTGATCAGCCTTTAAAGGGAATTAAAATTCTCGATATTGGTTGTGGCGGTGGATTGCTTTCCGAGCCACTTGCTCGCTTAGGTGCAAGCGTCACGGGTGTTGATGCGGCAGAAAATAATATTAAAGCTGCAACTATTCATGCTCAGAATGAAAATATTAATATAAATTATATTAATGGCGATATTGATAGTATTGACCCTTTAGAAAAATTTGATGTCATTTTAAATATGGAAGTAATTGAGCACGTAGATAATACCGATTACTTTATGAAAAGCTGCTGCAGTCGTGCAAATAAAAATGGTATAATATTTATGGCAACAATTAATAGAACGTTGTTTTCACTAGTATTTGCAAAATATATGGCAGAATATGTTTTGGGATTTTTACCAAAAGGAACACATGATTGGAATAAATTTTTATCTCCTGAAGAGATATATTCTTTTTTATTAAAAAATGATTTTAATGTTCGAGAAACTTTAGGTGTTAATTTCAACCCAATAAAAAATAGCTGGTCTATTTCTCGATCTACTCCTGCTAATTTTATGGTTCTTGGTCAAAAGAATTAATAATCAAAACTTATTATTTACTCTTAAAGAAGGTATTGAATTTCTAGCTCTTTCTACTTCATTAAGATCTAGCTCAGCCATAATTATACCTTCTCCATTTTTCTTATTCCTTAATATTTTACCCCAAGGTGAAACGATTACACTATTTCCAAATGTTTCTCTTCCTTTGTAGTGTCTACCAAATTGTGCAGGAGCAACAATATAACATCCATTTTCAATTGCTCTTGCCTTAACTAGTGTAAGCCAATGATCTTTACCAGTCGTTTTAGTAAAAGCTGAAGGAATGAAAATTATTTTAGAGCCTGCTTGCGCAAGCTTTCTATACATTATTGGAAATCTAAGATCATAACAAATACTTAGGCCAACAACAGCCCAAGGAGTTTTAGTTACGACCAAACTATTACCTTTTTTGTATAATTTAGATTCATTGTATATTTCTTTGTTTGAAAGATTTACATCAAACATATGAATTTTATTGTATTCTGCTAACACGAGCCCTTTGTTGTTTATCAAATAAGACCTATTCATTAGCTTACGCTTGCTATGTTTAACTATTATTGATCCAAGTAAAATCCATACAGAATTAGTCTTAGCTATGGCTTTAATTCTTGATAGAAAATTAGCATTATCCTCATTAGAACAAGCTTCAAGCAATGCATCTTTATTGGGATGCATTATATTTGAATTTTCAGGTGTAGCGATTAACTCTGCACCTTTTTTAATTGCAGTGTTAATTAATTTCTCAATTTTTTTTAAATTCTTATTAATATCAGGCTGACTTCTAGTCTGGATGCAGGCAATTTTTAATTTATTTTTCTTTATGGTCATCTGTTAGTAGATTGCTTAAATCACCACTAGCAGCTAATGAAGATAATTCACTATAGCCACCCACATGAGCATCATTAATAAAAATTTGTGGTACAGTTCGCATTCCATTTGATTTTTCAAGCATTTCAGAACGTAAATTTTCATCATGTTGAATATTTAATTCATCGAAGTCTAAGCCTTTGCTCTGTAAAAGTTTTTTTGCTTGAACACAAAAAGTGCAATAATCTGATGTATAAACTATGATTTTATTTGTCATATATTGACTTATAATAGAAATAGTATCTTTAAACAATAAATAAAGAGTTTTGATGATTAATAAAAAACGATACGCCCTAGCAAGGGATCGCTCTTGTAAAATAGAAGATCAGGACAAAACTATTGATAAATTTGTTACTGATAGATTTATAGAAATAATACTTGAGCAAAAAAAGGTATTTCATAAAGTGCTTATAATTGGAGATAAAAATAATTTTACAGAAAATAGGCTTAATTTAATTGGTATCAAGGATGTTACTCATATCAATATTTCTAAAGATAATAATTCTGAAAAATTTTTTTACCTCCCTGATAGCGAAGCTATAAATAATCATGATTCTTATGATTTAATAATTGGACTATCTCTAGTAAATTTTTTAAATGATATACCTAATTTCTTAAAACAGTTAAAAACAATATTATTACCAGAAGGATTTATGCTGCATAATTTTTTTTCTGAAAATAACTTATTAGAATTAAAAGAGATGTTTTCTAGTGTAGAATTAGAAGTTTATAATGGCATCTCACAACGTTTTATGCCTGTTATTGATATAAGAGATATTGGTGACTTAATAAATAATATTGGTTTTTCAGACACTGTAATCTCGAGAGAAAATTTAAAATATTTTTATAGTAGTTTTAAAGAAATGATAAGTCACCTAAGGCTAATGGTCTGTACTAATTTTCTTAAAACAAAAGAGAATAAATATATTAATAAAAATTTTATGAATAATTTAATTATTTTTTTTGAAAAAAGAAAAATAGATAATTTATTTAAATTAAATTTTGATATCTTAATTGTTAGTTCTTGGAAAAAATAAATTTCTCCTACTTAGAATTTTTTTTATTATACTTTTACTGGCTGGTAACATATTAAAATCTTTAAGTTCTTCTTTTTTAATCCATTTAAATTTTTGTTTATCCATTCCTTTGATTTTTCCTTGCCACAAATCTGCAACATAAACTTGCATAGAAAGAAAATGCTCTGGATACTCATAAAAAATATTCATTAAAAAATATAATTTTTCAGTTTTGACAGACACATCTAGTTCTTCTTTTATTTCTCTAGTTGCAGCAGAATTAAATTTCTCACCATTTTTAACTTTGCCTCCAGGAAATTCCCAAAATCCTTCCATAAACTTACCTAATGGTCTCTGACAAATAAGCACTTCATCAAATTTGTTAGTTAATATGATACAAGAACAAAATAAAATATTCATGACTTATATGAGGCATTGATCCTTATATAATCATATGAGTAATCACAAGTCATCATTTTTGCCTCGCTATTTCCAATTCCTAAATCAACTTCGATATTAATTCGATTACTTTTCATATATTTTTTTAAATCAGATTCTTTATATTTTATATTTCGCATGCCTTGACTAGCCACTAACTTGGCGCCTAATTTAATCTTTAATTTGTTTATATTAATAGTTTCTTTAGATTTACCTATTGCCATTATTATTCTTCCCCAATTAGGGTCTTCTCCATAGATTGCAGTTTTGACAAGTGGAGACTCTGCTATTGACCGAGCAATTACTTTGGCTGACTTAGTATTATTTGCGCCTATAACTTTGACTTCAATTAATTTAGATGCGCCTTCACCATCTTTAACAATTTGTTCAGCTAAATTAAGCATTACAATCTTTAGTTGTGTCTTGAAATTTTTAAGCCTTTTATCATTTTTAGTTTTTATAATTTTATGTTTTACATAATTTGTGCTTATAAGCATTACAGTATCATTAGTAGATTCATCACTATCTACAGTTATGCTATTAAAGCTATCTTCATTTATTTCTTTCAATAGTGCTTGTAATACTGGTCTGGTAATATTTGCATCTGTAAATATGAAACCAAGCATAGTTGCCATATTAGGTGCGATCATGCCAGATCCTTTAGCAATACCTTTTATAATAACTTTTTTACCATCAATTAATGTATTTGCTTCTTTAAGTTTAGGAAATGTATCTGTAGTCATTATAGCCCTAGCTGCATTAAGCCAATTAGATTTATTTTTTTCACTATGATGAGACATAGATCCAATTATCTTTTCATATGGAAAGGGTTCACCTATAACTCCAGTTGAAGCAATAAATATTTTATTTAAATCTATATGAAATTTTTTTTTTATAAACTGAGTTAAATTATCTAAAGCATCTTTACCTTGTTTGCCGGTAAATGTATTTGCATTTCCAGAATTAATTAATAGAGCCTTGATCTTTCCTTTTTTTAAATTTTTTTCATTCCAATCAAGCGTGATAGACCTTGTTTTTGATCTTGTAAAAACTTCTGCAATATTCAGCTCGTCTTCAAATAAAAATAAAAGCACGTCTAGCCTATTGTAATTATAAAGATTGGCACAATATGTATAAATACTTACTCCCTGCATAGGCCTCATTGACCTAAAAACCTTTGGCGCCAGTGGAGATATTTTGTTAATCATTTGATCTTTGTTCTTTTTTATAGTTTTTTTCATTATTATAAGTACTTATGGATGTTGAATAATTGACAATGTTGTTGCAGAGTATAAAAAGTAAATATCATTCTAATCTAATTTGAACCTATATTATAACTAAATGGCAAATTTATCCTCTTTTTTAGGCTCAATTTTTAATCCTTACAATAAAAATAAGTTAAAAGAATTTCAGTCTATTGTTAAAAAAATTAATGAAATTGAAATTAATTATAATGGAAAAAGTCAATCTGAATTAATTAGTTTTACCGATCAATTAAAAGTAGATTTTAAAAATGGTGTTACCCTTGACGAATTGCTAGTTCCAGCTTTTGCTATTGTTAGAGAGGCTGCCAAGCAAACTTTAAACCAACGACACTTTGACGTTCAACTTTTAGGAGGGCTAGTCCTTCACAATGGTGCTATTGCTGAAATGAAAACAGGTGAAGGAAAAACTTTGGTATCAACTCTTCCTGCATTTTTGAATGCTATATCTGGTAAGGGTGTTCATATAGTTACTGTAAATGAATATTTGGCTAAAAGAGATTCTGAATGGATGGGCAAGATATTTAAGTTTCTAGGTTTGTCAGTTGGGTGTATTTCAAGTGAGATTAAAACCAATGCTGAACGTAAATCTATGTATCAATGTGATATTACGTATGGAACAAATAATGAATTTGGTTTTGATTATTTACGGGATAATTTAAAATTACAAAAAGATCACATGGTTCAACGTGATCATAATTTTTGTATAGTAGATGAAGTAGATAGTATTTTAATTGATGAGTCTAGAACACCACTTGTTATATCAGGAGCCATTGAGGACAAGACAGTTTTATATAATACAATTGATTCTTTAGTTCCAAATTTAAAACCTGAAGATTATGAAATTGATGAAAAATCAAAATCTGTAAACCTTTCTGAAATTGGAGTTGATACAACTGAAAAGATATTATTACAAAGGAACCTAATGAAATCAGATTCATTGTATGACGTAGAAAATGTTACACTAGTTCATCATGTTAATCAGGCTTTGCGAGCCCATAAGCTTTTTGAAAAAGATTCTGATTATATCGTTAAAGATGGACAAGTTATCATTATTGATGAATTTACTGGCCGAATGATGGAGGGTAGAAGATATGGAGATGGTCTTCATCAGGCAATAGAAGCAAAAGAAAAAGTTTCAGTACAAAGTGAAAGTCAAACCGTAGCTTCAATTACATTTCAAAACTATTTTAGACTTTATAAAAAGATTTCAGGCATGACGGGAACTGCATTAACTGAAGCTGAAGAGTTTTCTGATATTTATAATTTATTAGTTTTTGATATCCCAACTAATCAACCTGTTACCAGAAAAGATCAGCAGGATGTAATTTTTCGGACATCAGAAGAAAAATATGACGCTATAATTGATCAAATATTTGAATGCTATGATAAAAAACAACCTGTCTTAATTGGTACAACTAGTATCGAAAAATCTGAAAAAATTTCTAAGATTTTATCAAAGAAAAAAATTAAACATAGTGTGCTAAACGCTAAACAACATGAACAAGAAGCAGAGATTATTTCAAATGCTGGCTATCCTGGTGCCGTAACAATTGCCACTAATATGGCAGGCAGAGGAACTGATATTCAGCTTGGTGGTAATTTAGAATTTGCTATTGATCAGAAAGATATTGATGTAGCTAAATTAACAAGTGAAATTGAAAATAACAAAAAGTTAGTTCTAGCGGCTGGTGGACTATATGTAATTGGTAGTGAAAGACATGAAAGTAGAAGAATTGATAATCAATTAAGAGGTCGTTCAGGACGTCAAGGTGATCCTGGTGAAACTAAATTCTTTTTAAGTCTAGAAGATGATTTAATGAGAATTTTTGGATCAGATAAAATGGATGGTATGCTTAAAACTCTTGGCTTATCAGAAGGTGAATCAATTCAACACTCATGGATTACTAAAGCTCTAGAGCGAGCACAAAAAAAAGTTGAAGGTAGAAATTTTGATATTAGAAAAACATTATTAAAATTTGATGACGTTTTAAATGATCAAAGAAAAAATATTTTTGAGCAAAGACTCGATCTCATGGATACAGAAGAAATAACTGAAACTATTAATGAGATGCAATATGATACTATTGATGAATTTTTAGATTTTCATATTCCAAAAGATTCATATGTTGATCAATGGGATATAAATGGCTTAGAGAGTGATATCAAAAATCATCTTGCTGCTATTTCTGATATTAATGCCCTTGCCGATAAAGATGGTTTTGATAAGGATCAACTCAAAGAACACCTTTATGCATTAGTTAGAAAGAAATCTATTGTGAGAGCAGAAGGACACTCTAAAGAAACCGTCGAAAACCTTGAAAGAATGGTTCTGTTAAGAATTTTAGATGACAAATGGAAAGACCATATTAATAATTTAGAACAACTTAGACAAACTATTGGTTTAAGAGGCTATGGCCAAAGAGATCCTCTAAGTGAATATAAAAATGAGTCATTTGTGTTATTTGAAAGTCTTCTCAGTAACTTAAAAATTGATGTTACAAAAACTTTTTCAAGATTGGTTATCAAGGATTCTAGTAAGGTAGATAAAACAGAAGAAGAATTTATTGAAGGTTCAAATGAGAGTCAGAGCCCTTTAAAAAAAGAAAAGGTATCTAGAAATTCGCCTTGTCCATGTAGTTCAGGAAAAAAATATAAACATTGTCACGGCAAAATTTAATTATTAACTGAACCAAATATTAAATAGTAAATACTGACTGCAACAATCGTTAGAATGATTATAGAAGCAATAAAGATTGGTTTTTTAATTAAATACTTAGTTTCTCTTACGTGACCATATTTACTATCTAGTACAGCATTCGCGGCAGATGTTTTTTCTGAAAACAATCCACTTCTTCCAATTTGCAAGTATCTTTCTTGTCTAGAGTGCTTTAATTGATTTCCATGTTGGTTAGATAGTGTCGTTAAAAATTCATCAATTGCGATGCCTGTATCCTCAATAATTTTAGATCTATTTCTATGGCCACCACCAATCGGTTCAGAAATAACTTTGTCAACTACATCAACTTTTAACATATCCTCTGCTGTTAACTTTAGTGCTTCTGCTGCCTCAGGCGCTTTACTAGAATCTTTCCATAAAATTGATGAACATCCCTCTGGAGATATTACTGAATATATTGAGTTTTCTAACATTAAAACATTATTTCCAGTACCAATAGCAACTGCTCCACCTGAACCACCTTCCCCAATTATGACAACTATTATTGGGACTCCAAGCGACAGGCAGCATTCAGTTGCTTTCGCAATTGCGTCTGCTTGTCCTCTTTGTTCAGCTCCAACTCCAGGATAAGCTCCTGGTGTATCTACAAATGAAATTACTGGCATATCAAATTGCTCAGCTAACTTCATAAGTCTAGTTGCTTTTCTATATCCCTCAGGTTTAGGCATTCCAAAATTATGCTCAATTCTAGAATTTGTGTCATGTCCTTTTTCGTGTCCCATAACAAGAACTGGCTGGCCTCTAAATCTACCAAATCCAGCTGTTATGGCCTTATCTTCAGCAAAAGTTCTATCGCCAGCTAGTTCAAAAAAGTCTGTAATTAGTCCATCAATATAGTCTTTAGTTTTTGGTCTATGTGGATGTCTTGAAATTTGAGTTTTTTGCCACGCAGTAATATTTGAAAATATTTTTCTGTAGGCAACATTAATTTGTTGCTCAGTTTCTGAAATTTCTTTTAATATATCTTCCGAAGGAAATTCTAAATTTTTAGATTTTAACTCTTCGATTTTAAGGTCAAGTTCCTGTATTGGTTTTTCAAAATCTAAATATGTTTGCATGCAATATTTTTTGATATTACCTTAACTCATAGAGTCGATTAAATCCTGCTGATCAATAAGTTGTTCTGCTTGTCTGACTGACGCAGCATCAATTAGCTTTCCACCTAATGTTACAGCACCATCATGGTGATCTTGGGCTTCTTTCATTAATGTTACTATTTTTCTAGCACGCTCAATTGTGGATTCTTTTGGTGTAAATAAATCATTTGCCAACTCTACTTGATTTGGATGTATTGCCCATTTACCTTCACAGCCAAGTATTGCAGTTCTTTTTCCTTGAGCATTATAACCATCTGGATCAGAAAAGTCTCCAAATGGACCATCGATTACTCTTAGTCCATGTTTTCTACCTAAAATTGCCATTTGAGATATTGGATTATGCCATAAGTCGTTCCAGTGTGTTAATCTTCCTTCGGGAGATTCATGGGTTAAAATTGCATAATCAGGATTAGGTCCTCCAACATTTGTTGTTCTCATTCGAACAGATGCAGCATAATCAGCGTAGCCAAAATGCAAACTCTCTATTCTTCCACTTCCATTACATATGCTATCTAAATTCGCCATTCCCATAGCTGTTTCAACAATTAATTCAAAGCCAATTTTTTTATCTCTTTTTGTTCTACTCTCAATTTGGGTGACTAACATATCAATTGCATAAACATCTGCTGGAACACCAACTTTTGGAATCATCATTAGGTCTAATCTTTCACCACCATTTTCCATTACATCGACTACATCTCGATAGCAAAAATTTGTATCAAGTCCATTTATGCGCATAGATACTGTTTTTTTTCCAAAATCTAATTCTTTTAAAGCTTGAATTAGATTCTTTTTTGCTTCGTCTTTATCTTGTGGAGCAACAGCGTCCTCTAAATCAATACAGATTACGTCTGCTTTGCTGTTAACTGCTTTTGGAAATAAATCAGGCTTTGACCCGGGAATAAAAAGTTCAGACCTATTAAGGCGTGTTTTTTTAAGTGGTGTATGTGTAAAACTCATAAAATTTAAATAACATCATAATTATTGAATTACAAGAATTAATATCTTATTCAAAAGATATTTTCGAAAGGGGATGCTTATCTTTGACAATTTGTTTCAGTCTTTCATCCAGAATATGGGTATATATTTGTGTTGTAGATATATCTTCATGTCCAAGCATTTGTTGCAGTGAACGCAAATCAGCGCCATTCGCTAAAAGATGGCTTGCAAATGCATGGCGTAATTTATGTGGACTAATTTTCTTAATCTGTACATCAGCTTTATCTGCTAACAAGCTTAGAAGTTGTGAAAAGCGCTGTCTAGTTATGTGTCCAATTTTAGATTGTTTTGATGGAAATAGCCATTTAACTTCCTTGTTTTTATTAAAAAAAAATTTTCTTATTTTAAGGTAATCATTAATTGTATTTTGAGTGTCCTTGCTTATTGGAATTAATCTTTCTTTATTTCCTTTCCCAGAAATTATAATAAAATTTTTATCTTGATATAAAGAAGCTAATGTCATTGAAACTAATTCGCTTACTCTGATTCCAGAAGCATACATAATCTCAATCATACAATTTAGCCTTATTCCCAAGTTAGAGGTATCTTGTTTTGAATAACTTATTAAATTTTGGATGTCCTTAATGCTAATGATAATTGGCAACTTGCTATCTAATTTTGGCTGTTTTATATTTTTGATTGGATTATTTTTAATTATTTTTTCAACAGTCAAAAAATCAAAAAACTGAGTGTAGGTAGAAATTTTTCTTGCAAGTGAGCTTTTTTCAAATCCTTGATCAATAAATTTAGATAAATAATCTTCTAATTTTTTTTCATCTATTTTTAAAATACTGAGATTCTTTTTTTTACAAAATTCATTAAGTTGATTTAGATCACTTTTATATGAAAATGCTGTATTTTTTGCCAAACCACGCTCAATAACTATCATTTCAAGAAAATTAGAAATATGATTATTTTCATTCATAATTATAGATTTTTATAACCCTCTTTAAATGTTGGGAAACTTAACTTGATTGATAAATCTGTTTTCACTAATGAATTATCGACTTTTTTATTTTCTGAAAAAAAACTTTCTTTTTTATAATCTAAGTTTAGATCATCAAATTTAATTTGCTTGGGTATTGTAAGATTATTTTGTTTACACAAATACTCTATTATAATATTTAGATTGCAGGGAAAGTCATCAGCTACATTGTAAATATTATTTTTAGTAAGATTGTTCATAGATAAATTTAAAATATTAACAATATCTCTAACATGAATTCTTGAAAAAAATTGACCTTCCTTATAAATATTTTTTATCAAATTCTTTATAATTCGTTCCTTAATATTCCTATTGGGTCCATATATCCCAGCTAATCGAAAGATCTTAATTGGCATATTGTATTTTGATATTAATTCTAACCATTGTGTTTCAGCTATCAGTCTATTAATACCTTTTTTAGTTGTTGGCTTTGTTTCAGATAATTCATTTACTTGCTTACCCATATGATCACCATAGACATTTGTTGCGGAAAGATAACCAATCCATTCTATATTTTTATTTTTTATAATAGTCTCTTTATAATTTTGAATAAAGATATCTCCTAATTCGTTAGGTGGAACTGAAACTAAAATATGAGTAATATCATCCTCTAATAAATAATTACTTACTAAGTTATCATTTATAAATTTAATATTTTTATTAGTTGAGTTTATTTTTTTCTCTTCTCTACTCGAACCAATTATAAGATAATCTTTGGGATCTAAAAATTCTGCCAAATATGATGCAGTATAGCCATAGCCATAGATTAAAAGTTTTTTCATTCTTGTGTTCATTAATTCAAAGTATATCTTTAATTAACTAATTTAAAAAGGAACATGGTATGATCAATACAATTAAATGGACAAGTACATTTCTAGTTTTAACTGGAATTTTATTAACTAATCTTAATTTATATCCCTTTAATATATTCATTCATGGCTTAGGTTCTGTAGGATGGACATTTGCAGGTTATATGAGCTCTGATAAAGCAATAATGACAAATTTTGGATTACAAATTCCAATATTTTTAATTGGGTACGCAAATTTGATTCTCTAGCTCTAGCCATTCATTTTTAACTTCAATATCAGTTTCGCTGCTAAAATAAATATTTTTTTGGATTTCAAAATTATGTTTGGTTGATAACTCACGCAATGCCCAAATCGCCATTGCTCTAACTAATTCCGAACTATCTTCCAACAATGGAATAATATCTTTAACGAAGTTTTGATTATTTGAATTGCCAACTGCCACCAAAACATTTCTTATGAATCTATCTCTACCAACTCGCTTTATACTTGATCCCGAAAAATTTTTTCTAAACTCTAAATCGTCTAGTACTAAAAAAGATCTTAAAGTAGGTTCTATCAACTCATTCTTTGGAAAGAAATCAGCATCATTAGTTTTTTTTGCATATTTATTCCATGGACAAATAGCGAGGCAGTCATCACAACCATAAATACGGTTTCCAATTTGTTTACGGTATTCTTTAGGTATGTGTGATTTGTGTTCAATAGTTAAATATGAAATACATCTTTTTGCATCAATTTTATAGGGCGCAATAATTGCATTTGTAGGGCAGATGTCGATACATTGATTACATGTACCACAGTGATCACTGCTCTCAGAATTTGCTTTTAATTTTATATCTAAAAAAATTGAAGATAAAAAAAGCCAAGATCCATACTCTTTAGAAACTATATTGGTATGTTTACCTTGCCATCCAATTCCAGCTTGCATAGCTAAGGGTTTTTCCATTACAGGAGCAGTATCAACAAAGTATTTTATTTGGCACTCATGATTATCTAATATCCATCTTGAAAAAGCTTTTAATTTTTTTTTAATTGATAAATGATAATCTCTACCTCTGGCATATACAGAAATAATTCCTATATTTTTTTTATTTAACAAATCTAAAGAATTAGTATTAAAATGATAATTGCTTCCTAAAATAAGTATTGATTTTGCTTCAAGCCAAAGTTTTTTTGGGTCTGATCTATACTCTTTTCTTTTCTCAAGCCAATCCATTTCACCATGATACTTATTTTCTAAAAATTGGTTTAATTCTGTTTCAAGATTTTTTGTCTCAGAGATATCTATTATCGATGCAACATCAAACCCAAAATTTTTGGCTTCTGTTAAAATTAAGCTTTCTCTTTCGATTAAGTCTAAGTGACTTTCTCCTCCCTTGTTTTTTCTATCAAGGGTTCCTTTAGTGAGTGCACTATCTCTTTTGGACATATTTGTATAAACTTTGAAAGTTCAGATTCCCAGTTATCAATAATTTTTTTTGCATGAAGACTGCCTGTTTCATTATAGTGTTCAGTGATAAAGTTTTTTAACACATTTTCCCAGTAATTACTCTGTATTCCTTGGTAAATAAGAGTTTCTTCGTTTACTCTATATTTAAATTTTTTATCAATGTCATATATATAGGCCATACCTCCAGTCATACCAGCACCAAAATTATCGCCTGTTTGCCCCAATATAATAACATTTCCACCTGTCATATACTCACATCCATTTGAACCACACCCTTCTACAACTGTGGTTGCACCAGAATTGCGAACAGCAAATCTTTCACCAGCATGTCCAGAAGCATATAGATAACCACTAGTGGCTCCATACATGCAAGTGTTACCAAGAATGGTATTGTCCTTAGGTTTAATTTTACTATTTCTATCTGGCCTTAAAACTATTTTTCCCCCAGATAGACTTTTTCCAACATAATCATTTGCGTCTCCTTCAACTTTTATTGTTAATCCTTTTACTGCAAACGCTCCTAAAGATTGTCCCGCAGAACCACTAAGGTTTAAAGTTATTTGATCATCGTTTATTTCTGAATCTTTGACTTTATTATAGATAAAAGAAGATAATTTTGATCCAATCGTTCTATCTGTATTCTTCACTGAATAATTTAACTCTATTTTTTGACCAGTATCAAAAAATTTAGAAGCATCTAAGATTATTTTTTCATCAAGTGTTGAGCCAGCATCATTTATTCCTGTATGACTAAAATATTTTACTTCTGGATCTTTTTCTGCTTGTATCAACAGTGAATTTAAATCTAAATCATCTAGATGAGAGGACCCCCTTGAAATTTGTGACAATAAATCAGTTCTTCCAATTATTTCTTCTATCTTTGTAAAGCCAAGTTCAGCAATTATTTCTCTTAATTCTTCAGCAATAAAACTAAAAAGATTTACAACTTTGTCTGCAGTTCCAGAAAATCTTTCTCTTAAGTCATCGTCTTGAGTACACACACCAACTGGACATGTATTAGAATGACACTGTCTAACCATAATACATCCCATCGCTACCAACGATGTAGTTCCAAGATTAAATTCTTCAGCGCCCATAAGAGCTGCTATAGCAACATCTCGACCAGTTTTTATGCCACCATCAGTTCTAAGTACAACATTTTGCCTTAAACCATTAAGTGTTAATACTTGATTAACTTCGGTCAAGCCCATTTCCCAAGGTATACCAGCGTACTTAATGCTTGTTTGTGGACTTGCTCCCGTTCCACCATTGTGTCCTGAAATTAATATTATATCTGCTTTAGCTTTAGCAACTCCAGCTGCAATAGTTCCAATGCCTGAAGAAGCTACAAGCTTGACACAGACTCTAGCATTGGGATTAATTTGTTTTAGATCAAAAATTAATTGGGCTAAATCCTCAATAGAATAAATATCATGATGAGGTGGTGGTGATATTAATGTAACTCCAATTGTTGAATGTCTGAGTTTGGCAATTTCTGCTGTAACTTTAAATCCTGGTAATTGTCCACCTTCACCAGGCTTTGCCCCTTGAGAAATTTTAATTTCAATTTCTTCACAGTTATTTAAATATTCTGCTGTTACTCCAAATCTTGCTGAAGCAACTTGTTTAACTCTTGAATTAGCATTATCACCATTCTTTCTAGTAATGGATCTTTCAATAGACTCGCCACCTTCACCGCTACAAGATGAGCCTCCAATTCGATTCATTGCAATCGCCAATGTTTCATGAGCTTCTTTTGATAATGATCCATGAGACATGCTTCCACTTCCAAACCTTTTTCTAATAGAAGTAATAGACTCTACATTATTGATATTTTGTAATTCTTTTTTAGATTTAAAGGCAAGTAAATCTCTAATATTAATAGGTGAAAAATTTTTATGCGCTTCGGAATACGTTTTAAACATATCATAAGAATTTTTACTGACAGCAGCTTGGAGCAAATGAATCAATTTACCATCATATGCATGAGCTTCACCACCATTTCTATATCTATAAATTCCACCAATTGGTAAAGTTGCTACATCTCCAGAAAATGCGTACTTATGTAATTCTTTAATTTTATGTTCTATGCCACTTAATCCAATTCCAGATATTCTACTTTGTACACCAAGGAAATATTCGTTGACCATTGAACGACTTAAACCAACTACTTCAAAATTAAACCCACCTCGATAAGCGCTGACGACTGAAATTCCTAGCTTAGCCATTATTTTTAATAACCCTTGATCAACAGCTTTTTTAAACCTGGCTACACACTCTTCATAACTATAATCACCAAACAGGCCTTTACTATGACGCTCCCGAATACACTCTTGCGCTAAGTAAGGATTTACCGTCGTAGCTCCAACTCCAATTAAAACAGCAAAATAATGAGTATCCAAACATTCTGCTGATTGAATATGAAGTGAAATAAATGATCTTATTCCTTTTCTTGTTAATGAGCTATGTACTGCTGCGGTAGCTAATATCATTGGCACAGAAACATTGTCACTATCAGCATTCATATCTGTTAGTACAATATGTTGTTTACCACTTAGAACAGCGGCTTCTGCTTCATCTTGTATTCTTTTAATATTTTCTTTCAGGGCGGTGTCTTTAACTGGAAAGCAACAATCAATTGTGACTGACTCATCTTTACCAAATTTAAGCATTTTATTGAAAATGCTATTTGTAACTACAGGGCTATCCATTACAAAAACACTTTCTTGATAAGAGTTTGAGTCCAAGACATCTCTCAAATTACCAAAACGAGTTTTTAAACTCATTCGTGACTGCTCTCTAATACTATCTATTGGTGGATTTGTAACTTGGCTAAATTTTTGACGAAAAAAATGTGACAGAGGTCTATACTTATCAGACAGGATCGCAATTGGTGTATCATCACCCATGCTTCCAGTAGATTCTTTTGCCTCATCGACCATTGGATGTAAGATCAATTCAAGTTCTTCCATAGTATAACCAGCGGCAATCTTACGTTGTCTTAAGTTTTGAGAGTTAAATAGTGATGATTCTTTTTTAGAAGTAATTTGCTTATCTATACGAATAATTTTTTTTACCCACTCATGATAAGGATGCTCATTTGCTAATTTG
>Ga0209383_1000731_pt1 | contig 22162 bp, 21 predicted proteins | sample CoawatmetaG02DNA_FD_187510 | JGI IMG/M metagenome (GOLD analysis project Ga0209383, IMG submission 187510) | Marine microbial communities from the West Antarctic Peninsula - Coastal water metaG029-DNA (SPAdes) (version 2) | ecosystem: Environmental > Aquatic > Marine > Coastal ... | reverse complement strand
TTCATTTAATAAAATTTTAATATTTTGTTTTGTCCCTTTTCGTGAGAAATTATCTATCAATATTACTTTAAATTTATTATTTAAAAATTTTCTAGCTGTATTTACGCCAATAAATCCAGCTCCACCGGTTATTAAGATATTATTCATCATTATTAATTTTTAAAATTTTGTTATATATAATTTTTATTAGTGTATTGTGATTAAGTTTTAAAGTTTTGGTTATTTTTATATGCCCTTTATTAGCTATTTTTCTTATCTTTTCCGGATTTTCAAGAAGATAATTGCATTTATTAAAACATTCCACCTCATTTTTAAAGAAAATCGCTTCTTTGTTTTCTACCAAAATATCTGTCATTGACTTAGTTCTAAAAGAACAAATTAAAGTTCCTATCGCTGGGATTTCAACTGATCTTGCGGTTATAGTGTCTAAATTTTGTTCTGAAAAAAGGCATAAAGCAATTTTTGAACATTGGATTAATTTAGAATAATTAGGATTTTTTACATTGCCCAATTTTATAATACTTTTAAGTGAATTATAATTTTTATCTTTATTCCACATCGTTCCGTAAATTTTGAAATTAAGTCCTAAATTTTTTAATTTAAATAAAAAGGATCCTTTTTGTGGTGACCAAGTTCCTATAAAGATTATATCATTTTTAAATTTTATTTTTTCTAATTTAATAACTTTAAACTTTTTATGTGTGTTTTCATCATAACTTGGGAGTGTTAAAAAACTATTTTTTAACCCTCTTTTTTTTGCAAGCTTAATTCTTGATTTATCTTGATATACAATTAAATCATAATATTGAGCTGCTTGATGAAATAATTTCCATCTATTTTTATCTCTTTTTACAAATGGATTATCGTTACACAGACATACTATTTTTTTGGTTTTATGCTTGAGTTCAAGAATAAGTTTTTTGCCTATTAAGTGTCCTGTTTTAATAAAAATTATATCAAAAGAGGATCTAACTTTAGAAATAATTTTTTTGTAAATATAGTTTTCAAATATAAAAGGCGATATATGCCAAAAAATTTTATCAGTAATTTTTTTATAAAAAAGAATATTTCTATCATCAATAAAATATGTATGTTTATTAATTTTCTTTAGTGCTAAATATTGCAAATAACTGTTTCCAGATTTAGCTCCTATAAAAAGTATTTTCATTTATCAAATTATTATATAATGTTAAATCTAACTAATATTAAAATTATTTTATATTGAATTCATCTAATATATCAACATTTAGAAGTTTTGTTTATTTATCATCTTTTATATGTTTAATATTTCAAGTTTATCTCTCAGTTAATACGACTGATATTCTATGTGTTTCCTTAGTTTTTATTTCCATGGTCGTAACCACAGCTTATTGTTTTAATGATAAGTTATTTTTTTATTATCCAATTTCCTTGTTATTAATTTTTATATCTAATTTTATTAATTTTAGTGGAGCACTTTATTTAAAAACTTTTGAATTATCCTTAATTACAAATATTTTGAGAATGCCTTTATCAACAATAACTAATTTATTCATTTTTAATATTATTATTATTATTAGCCATTATTTTTATCGTAATATTAAATTAATGAATGATTTGAACGGCAAATTTAGACAATTAATATTAAAATTTGATCTTGATAAAGTTCATGATTTGAATTTTTTATACATTTTATCAATAATAGCAGTTCTAGTAAAATTGTTAACATACGACCTGTCAACTAGCATTAATATGCAATCCTTTTCAACTGGTCCGGGTCTTCTTCAAGACTTTTTAAATGGTTTTAAATTTCTTTTTTATCTACCAATATCAATTTTATTTTATCAAATATCTAATAATTTAAATAATAAAAAATTTTATATTTTTTTTATTGTCTATATTATAACTATTTTTTTTATATCATTATCTATTAATAATAGATCAGTATTTTTTGATGCGATTTTATTAATTTTTATAATTTTTTTTTTAAATTTTCTCTTTAGTGAAAAAAAAAATACTAATAATTCATCCTTTGGTATAATAATTATTTTTTTTATCACTTTTCAATTAATAAATTTTCTGGAAAACTTTTCTAGAAATTATGCCCTAGAAAGGAATCTTTATTTTGAAAGAAGCCCTATAGAAAATTTTTATTCTTTTTTTAAAAACCAATTCAATGAAGATAATACCCAGATATATGATGATATAATTAAACAAAGAGAAACTTTTTTTAGTGAACAATTTTACAAAAAATCAATATTTAACAGAATTAATATTTTGATAATAAATGATAATTTAATGTTCTCCAAGTCTCAGTTGTCTAGCAGAGAGATTAAACAAATACAAAATTTGCAAATGAATCAAATTATTTCTGTTATTCCACAACCTATAATTAATATATTTACGAATAATTTTAATAAAACCGATTATACTCAACTTACTGTTTCAAGTTATATATACGGTTTAGTAGATTTTATGTACGGTAATAAAAGCATTGGCTCTGTTCTAATGACTCTTTTTATCATTTTTGACAAATATTTATATTTAGTCTTATTATTTTTATTTATTCCTTTTTTTGCTTTTTTTGACTCTTTTTACAATAAAGACAAAAGAATTTTTAGTCCTTATATTTTAATGTTCTTTTATACAACTAGCTTTGGTTTACTTAATATTCTTTCTACAACTGATTTTTCAAATATCATAACTTTAACTTTAAGAGCTATTCCCCAGACAATGTTATATATAATAATAATTAATTTTTTTTATAAAAATATATTTAAAAAAAAGAATTTAAAATAGAATAACAAATTGAAAAATATAATTATACCAAATACAAATTTTAAATGTTCCAAGTTTATATTTGGAACAGGAAGTTTACTTAATATTTTAAGTAAAAAAAAAAGATTAAAATTATTGAATACAGCTATTGATTTAGGTTTTTCTCATTTTGATACATCTCCTTATTATGGTTTTGGCAATGCTGAATTAAATATTGGAGATGTTTTAAAAAATAACCATAAAATAACATTAACCTCAAAAGTTTGCCTTTACCCACCAAAAAAATTTAATCATAATTTTTGTGAAATGCTTACAAGAAAAATTCTTGGTAAAATCACACCTAATTTAACTAAACCAATAATTGATTTTACAATTAAAACTGCAAATGTATCTATTGAGCAAAGTTTAAGAAATCTAAAAAGAGACTATATTGATATTCTATTAATTCATGAGCCAATAATTGAGTTAATAAATATTGAGGAGTGGGAAAATTGGTTAAATAAATTAGTTAAAGATGGAAAAATTAGATATCATGGATTGTCATCATTAAATTCCTCAAGAATTCAAAATTTTATTAATGTTAAAAAGAGTTTTTTTAATATTTTACAAACTTTAGATAGTATTGATAAAAAAGAAGCAGATTTTTTAATTAATAATAATCATCCTATTCAAATCACTCACGGATATATGTCATCAACAAAAAAAAGACAACCAAATGCTCAATATCGAGACATTCACAGAAAAATTATAGATAGAAACCCAGATGGAGCTATTATTATAAGCACATGTAAAATAAAACATCTTAATGAATATATTAATCTAACTTAATTTTTTGTGATTAAAAATCTAACTGGAAAAATAAATATAAATAAGGAAAGTGAAATTGTAGTAATTGGTGCTGGTACGGTTGGTTTATTGATAAGTTCTATTTTATCAAAAAAGGGATACAATGTAATTACACTCGAATCAGGTAAGTTCCATCAAGAGAGTGAAACACATCCATTAAATAAAGTCCTTTTCGAAAAATCAGTATATAATAGTTCTAATACTGGCAGATTTAGATGTATGGGGGGTACCTCTACAAGGTGGGGTGCTGCTCTTCTACCATTACTTCACAGTGATATTGTAAATGCTAAATGGCCAATATTTCCAGATGATATTTTAAAGTATCAAAAAGATGTTGAAAATATATTTAATTTACCAAATGATGAGTATCTACACCAAGAGGATCTTTTATCAAATAACAGCGATTTTATTTTACGTTATGCAAAAATGCCATCATTTAAAAAAAGAAATATTTATAATGTTTTCAAAGAAATTATAGATAGCGAAAAAGGACCAGAAATTTTTTTAAATTCAACCGTTACAAATTTTAAAGTAAATAATAATTGTCTCGAAGAAATTGACGCTATATCAGACGACGGATCAAAAATTAATTTAAAAGGTAAACAATTTATTTTTGCTGCAGGAGCAATTGAAAGTACAAGACTTTTATTATTATTAGACAAACAAAATAACAACTGTATAAAAAATGAATCTCCAAATCTAGGTAAATTTTTTTGTGACCATATATCAATACCGGTATCAGAAATAAAAGTTAAAGATCAAAAAAAAATGAATAAAATTTTTGGTTATCATTTTGATAAAAAAAAATCTATGAAAAATATTAGATTTGAAATGAGCGAAGAAAGTGCGATTAGAAATTCACTACCACCATTTTTTGCCAGAGTAATTTTTGATGACATGAGTGGTGGGTATGAAAGTTTAAGAAATTTTTTTAGAATTATTCAAAAAAAAAAAATTCCTCCATTCAAATATTTTTTAGATTTATTAAAAACTTCCCCTTGGATTTTTAAAGCAATTTGGTGGAGATTTGTTAATAGAAGATTAGTTTTTCCAAAAAACTCAACTTTAGAGACACATATTATAATGGAGCAAATTTCATCTATTGAAAACAAAATTTCACTATCAGAAACAGAAAAAGATATGTTTGACCAACCTTTAGCCAGCATTTCATGGTCAATAGGTGAAAGAGACTCAAACAATATATTCAAAGCTGCTAATTTTATCAAAAATTTTTGGAATTCAGGTTCATTAAAGCAAATTGGAGACTTTAACCTTTATGATGTTGAAAAAATTAAAGAGAAAATAAGAGAAGGAGATGGAATTCATCATCCGACTGGCTCTACCAGAATGTCACTTAATCCAAAAGAAGGTGTTGTGGATAGTGATTTAAAAGTATTCTCTCTTTCAAATACAAGTGTTTTATCAACATCAGTTTTACCTACTGGAACTGGTGCAAATCCAACAATGACTCTTTTTATGCTGGCATTAAGATTGGTAGATCATATTTCTAAGGATAAAAGATAAGAATTATTGAATTATTGATATATTTATGAAATTTATTTTTTAAATAATTTTTAGTTGTATTAAATTTTTTTTTTAAAATCTAAAATTAAGTTATCCAACTTATCAACATAATCACTCCAAGTGTTTTTTTTAGCATAACTTAATGCGTTTAATGACAATTTTTGTAACAAATCTTTATCATCAGCCAATAACTGTAATTTATCAGTAATTGCTATAGAATTTCTGATAGGAACTACAAAGCCACAATCATATTCTTTTATTATTTTAACTGGACCAGTATTTTCAGTAACTATTATAGGGCAGCCTGCGGCCAATGCTTGCAATGTAACTATTCCAAATCCATCTTCTATACTTGGTAATACAAGCACATGACATTTATTTATAATCTTATTTAAATTAAGTTGATTCACATGACCATATACATGTATTTTTTCGTTTTTTAATTTTTCTTTAAAAAAATCTTTATCTTCGGTGTCTGAACCAACAACATGTAAATTTTTTTTGGGATGTTTGAAATTATTAAAAGCATCTATTAAATAATGAAGGCCTTTTCGTATGGATTTACCACCAATAAAAATAATATTAAAAAAATCATCATTTTTTTTTATCTTGGGATCGTTGTAAAAATTTTGTATATCAGTTCCAAATTGTAAAACTTTAACCTTATCATAGAAATCTTTTTTGAAAGTATCTTTAACAAAATTAGAAGGAGCTAAAATTATATCTGCTTCTTCATATTCTTTTATTTCATTTTCTATAAACCAACTGTGCGTTTCGTTTTTTTTGTTAAGAAATTCTTTATATTCATCTTTTAGAATTTCATTTTGATGGTAAATATGAGCTGAAGATCTTTCACAAATATATATTTTATTATTATCTTTAAATTTTTTCCCTGCATTTAATGAAACTCCAGCAAGAGCTAACAAAACATTAGCATCTCGATTTTTTTCTAAAAATTTACAAGTTATATCGTCAATATTCTTTTTATTTAATATACCTATATAATCTGAAATTTTCTTAAAATGTAAATTTGTTCTAATTGGATATCTCAAAATATTATAAAATCCATTTGCAGAAATATATTTTTTTGGAATACTTTCATTTTTTAATTTAATCCAGGGATAGCCACATATTATTTTAGAAAGTTGATTTTTCTGATATAGAATTTTTGCTACTTCAAAATGATGAAATTTCCCAGAATTTGTTAAAATATATTTTAAATTACTCATATTTTTTTTAAAAAACGTACAGTTATCATGCAACCAAATAGCAAACTAATAAATGAACTAGCTACAATTAAAGCAAAACCATACAAATAAGAATAATTTAATTTACAAATATAATAGAACATAAAAATTACTATAATCGATAGTATTAATTCAAATATTCCTAAACTAATATTTTTATTTAATGCACTTAATAATGAAATAATTGCATTTCTACTTATGAAAAAGAATACATCACATAAAATTAATAATAGTAAAAATATTTCTAATTCATATTTGTTGTTTAGCCATATTTTATAAATCGAAGGACCTAATAAAAATGATGTAATCAAATATACTATCAAAAGAAAAATTGTTAGATAATAAAAAGAATAAAGATTTTTTTTTAATAATTTAATTTTATTTTCTATATATAATTTTGAAGTTTCATAGTAAACTACAGAATTCAATTTTCCAAAAAACCTTACAGGAAAAAAATAGAATAATGTTTTTACTGTTGCAACATACCCAACTATGTGTGCTTCAAAAAATATACCAATTATTATAATAATTCCTGAATTCTTTAATACATTTGTTAATAAGTCTGCAGAGTGACCTAAGGATAATTTTGCAAGACTCATCATTGTTTTTAAACAAGCAAATTTGATAGAAAATTTTAAATATTTTTTAAAAATTAAATAAAAATAAAAATTTAAAAAAAATTTCATGGATGTTAGTGATAAATAGATTATTGCAGGAATAATTAATGAATTAAAATAATATCCTGAAAATACAATTAAAAACTTAGATAATGAGTCAGTTACGAGAGAAACATTATATCCATAATGTAATTTCCCATAAGAATGCATAACTGTTGTAAATATTGTTCCAAGTAAATTTAAATAAATTGAAATAATTAGAAGTAATAAAATTAAATATAATTCACTTTTTTTAATACTATTTAAAATAGAGATATCTGTCTCAACAAGAAAATAATAAGAAATCGTAATAATTGAAAAAAAAAATATATTTATTAATGTTAATGCTAATAAATTTTGGAATATCTCGTTAGCTTTCCTTTTTTTATTTTGGAGTCTATACTTTGTTAATTCATGAATTGAGGCATCTGTAAAATTTAAATTGAAAACAAGTATAATATTTGGAATAGAAACTAAAAATATCCATATACCAAAATTATTTATGCCCCAAAAAAAAATCATTAATGGAGCAAAAAAAATTTGTGATATAATTTGAATTAAATCTAAAGAAAAACCTGAAAATAAATTTTTCTTTATTCTACTATTTTGATATTTATTAATTTTAAAAAATAAACTTTTATTTAAAAACATTTTATTTAATTAATCGATTTGTAAATAGGACGTCTTTTTGGAGTATATTAGTATTTTTAATTTTATCAGGAATATTTTCTTTTTTTAATTCAAAATTGTTTTCTAACAAAAAACTATATACATCTTGATATAGAGCTTGATCCTCATATAATTTTGTATCTGATACCTCAATAATTATGTACTTTATATGCCTTAAACAAGCTTTTGCACTTTTTAAAACATTTAATTCATAACCCTGAACATCTATTTTAACTAAAATATTTTTTGGAAAATTTGTTATTTTATATATTTCTTCAATAGATTTAACTATAACTTTTCTTTCCTCTACTATCTTATAATCACTGTTTGAAAATCTTTTAACTTTTAAAAATGAAGAGCTGTCCTTTCTTTTTGTCACATAAAACTTATTAATTTCTGGATTATTACTAATTGCATAATTATAAAAAAAAATGTTATTAGAATTTTTAAAAAATTTTTTTTGTTTTTCAATATTTTCTATCAAAGGGTCAAAAGAATATATTACTTTATTTGGATATAATCCCTCTATCAAAATTGTAAACTGACCTTTATTAGAACCGATATCAAAAACAGTTTCAAAATTTAAATTTTTAATTAAATTCTCCAATTCTACATTTGCTGCTATATTATGAAATAATCCTTTAATCCAAATCTTAGAAGAAATTAATCTTAATATTTTTTTTGTTTTAATCATTATTATTAAGTATTATTTTAATATAATATGATATTTAAATATAAATTAACTTATGTTTCATAATATTTTAAATTTTTTTCCAGTAATTATTCAAGCTTTTATAATTAATATCTTTTATGGCAATGACTACAATAGAAGAAAATTTATATATGCCAATAAATTAAATATATTTCTATTTATAGATAGGTTTAATGATCTGGGTAAAAAAATTTTAATAGACGGAATTTACGAAGAACAAACACTAAGAATAATTCAAAAATATTTGAAAAAAGATTCGATTTTTTTTGATGTAGGTGCAAATGAAGGTTATTTTTCATTAATATCTTCAAAAATTAATTATAAAGGATTTAACTACTTATTTGAACCACAATCAAGATTGTCAAAGATTATTAAAATAAATCATAAAAAGAATTATTTTAAAAATTTTAAACTTATAAAATCAGCACTAGGAGACAACAATTATAAAAAAAATTTAAATTTATTTCCAATTTTAAATACTGGAGCCTCATCATTTATTCAGAAGTATAGATTTTTTAGCATGAAAGAAAATGTCAAAATAATTACATTAGATGAATTTTTATTAAAAAATCCTAAAATTAAAAAAATAGACTTTATTAAAATTGATGTTGAGGGTTTTGAAATAAATGTGATTAAAGGTATGAATTCCACATTATTAAATAAGAAAATTAAAATTATTTTAATTGATTATCATATGAATATAATTTCTTTAAAAGAAAAAAACAGATGTGAAAAAACTATTCTTTCTTATGGATATAAAAAAATAATGGAAAAGTATAACGACTACACGTTGTATAAATTACATTAAAAATGATATGAATTTAAATATAAATAATATGCACTTAAATATAAATGGTAATATTATGTTAACAAATCTTACTTATGAAAAATTTAGATAATACTTATTTAATAAATGATACTGTTTACTCAAAGGGTAGAGCGTCATGTGGGTATAGTTTTGTAAAATATTTTTTAAAAAAAAATAATGATATAAAAACTTTTTTAGATATTGGGTGTGGTAATGGAATTTTATTAGATTTAATGAATAATAAAATGAAGTACCTGGGTGTTGATGCTGATGCTGGTATTTATAAAAGAAAAAAAAATAAAAATATAAAATATTTTTATGATGGAAAAAAAACTGAAAATTTTTTAATTAAAAAAGATAAAAATAAATATGATTGTGTTGTTTGTATGGATGTTCTAGAACATACCGATACATTCTTGGGACTTTTTTCAATTGCGTTAAAAAAATCTAACAAATATGTGCTAATAGGACTTCCAAATGAAGATTATATTATTAGCAGATTAAGATTTTTGTTTGGTGGCGGAATTCTGACCCATGGTCTTGAGATGATTAGTGCAAAGCCTGGTCATAAACATCAATGGTTTATTCAATATAAAACCGCCTTATTATTATTAAAGAATTATGCAAAAAAAAATAATTTTATTTTAAAAAAAAAATATTTCTTTGTAGATCAACCCAGAACCCTATGGAAAAGAATACTTTATAAAACTATCCTGATTTGTCTTCCAAAACACCTCCAAATGAATGATTTTTGTTTAGTATTTAAAAAAAAAACCTTACGAAGAATATAAAAACAAATATAAATTATTATTTTATTCAATCAAATTTAATTGTTTACACTCCAAAAGACTTTTCTCAAAATTTTTAAATTTAAAATTTAAGAAAAAAGGAATTTGTATAAAATAAAATTTTTGAGAAATCTCCTCAGTATTTTTTAAAAATAATTTTTCGGGTGAGAAAAAATTCATTTTATGATGTAAAAGCCATGGATAAGGAAAAATTTTTATTTTATATTTTATTAAAACTTTTTTAATTTTTGGAATATTTTCAGTGTTCATAATCAGTATAGGATATCCTGCAAAAAATCCACCTCTAGTAGCTTTTTGATTTAACTTAATTTGTTTAATTGATTTATATTTTTTTAAAATTGAGTCAATTTTTAAATAAATTTCCTCTTTTCTTTTATTTACAACATCCAAATATTTTAAATCAACAGATGCTAGCGATATTCCTAAAGGATGTGCTCTTAATTTTTTAGATATACCATTTTTTGCAAATTTAATAAATTTACTTTCTTTTAAAAATTCACTTTCATGTCTATTAAAATGTCCATAACTCGACATCTTCAAAAAATATTCATAATTATCTGTTGTAGCAATTCCACCTTCGCCAGCAGCAATAGATTTTCCTCCTTGTAGGCTAAAACAACCAATGTCTCCCAAACTTCCAATTTTTTTATCACCATATGAAGCTCCGTGAGCATGTGAGCAGTCTTCAATTAATTTAATATTATTATCTTTTACAATCTCTAAAATTTTATCCATATTACAAGGCTGTCCCCATGGATGAACTATTAATAATGCTTTTGTTTTATTAGTAATTTTATTTTTAAGATCATCACAATCTATAGTTAAATTTAATGGATCAATATCAACAAACTTTGTTTTTAAATTCAAATTTATTATAGGTCCAATTGTTGCATGGAATGTACTAGAGGGAACAAGTACTTCATCGTTATTTGATAAATCTAACGCAAATAGAGCTGCCTCAATGGATGAGGTCCCATTACAAAATGTTAAAGCATATTTTTTTCCAATATAATTCGCAAAATCATTTTCAAATTTTTTAACAGATTTTGGATAACCGGATATTTCTCTTTTAAAAAATGATATATTTAATCTTACGAATTTAATTAATATGATTTTTAAGATTAGTAAAAAGTTCATTCTATAAATTGTTAATATACTTCCCTAGTCTATTAGACAAAGCAATATTAGTTAGACCAGGATTACCGCTACCTATGGTCCTAAAAACAGAATTTCCTGATATAAATAGATTTTTTAAAGTATGAAATTTTAAATTTTTATCTACAACTCCATCATTTTTACTAATTGACATTCTTGTGGTCCCGCTATGATGACTTGCATCAGTAATTTCTTTGTTAATATTTTCTTCAAATGTAAAATTAGGATTATCTTTAAAAATATTTTTAATTATTTTGGTAAATTCTAAATAACCATCATGATCAATTTTATCAAATTTCCAGTCTATATCAGAAATATTTTGATCAAATTTATCTTTTTTATTACTTAAAGTTATTTTGCTATCATAGTTAGGTTTTTGTTCACCTTGATAATTTATTTTCATATTTAAAAATGACAAGTGGTATTTCTTATTGCTAATTATTAATCTAATTAAATTATTTAAAATTGAACTCGAAACTTGAGGTGGTAATTTAAAATATATTTGCTCAATAAGTTTTCGAAAACCAATTCCTCTAAATTTAAATTTAGGTAGGCTTTTTAGTTTGATGATTCCTTTTAGATCATTTAAAAATTCTTCAAACAGTTCATCATTTTTTTCTCCAAAAAAAGGATCAATATAAACATGAGAGCTTAATAGTTTCATTTCTTTTTGTAGGCTGTGTGATAGTGATATACTTTTTCTAAAATCAAAATTTGAAAATTTATGTCCAAAAAAAACCGATAAAGGTAATTTCTTTTTTGAATTTAATATACCCAAATTTAATCTTGGATGATCCATTAAATATCTTCCCAAATTATCATTTTCTAAAATTCTATTATTTTTAAGATTGTTTAAAATAATTCTTGCATTTTCTATTGCCCCGCACGCTAATACAAATATCTTTGATTTAATATTTATTGTTTTATCAGTTGATCTTAATTCAATATTCTTAATAAGTTGAGATTCATTATCAATATTAATTTTAATTAATGTTGAATTTTCAAGAAAAAATATATTTTTTTTTTTTAATAATTTCTTAGTAAATTTAGATTTATTATCAAATTTTTCAACCTTAGATGGCCAAATATGATTTTTAAATGATATATTGTTATTAATAAAAAAGCTTTCATTAAAAATTTTACTATCATTTTTTTTTTTATTTTGATTATAAAAGTCATAAATTTTATTATCAAATACATTTTCTAAACCTTCTTTATAGTTTGATTCTAGTTCTTTATAATCAATTGGCCATGATAAATTCTTATCAATCCAATCTCTATCTTCAATTTCCAGTTTTTCTAAAAACATTAATTGATTAGCCCATAGATTGGCAGAGCCACCAAGCTGTCTCATTCTATTTATATGGTTAGGTCTAAACTTATGACCTGAGCTCTCAAATTTGTTTAATTCTTGCGTATTGGCATTGTATTTAACCGAACCACTATCGATAAGAATAATTTTTTTTTTTTCTATTTTGGATGCAACTATTTGACCACTTATGCCAGCACCTATTATACAAATATCTGTTTCTAAAGTTTGCTTATCATGTAAATTAGTATTATTTATTTTGGTCATAAAAACACATTAGTATTGAATTGGGTTTCGAGCAAATATATATTATAAACAATGTGGCTATATAATAATCTATAATATTAATAATGTTACCTGCTAAATTAAAACCTAAAAAATTATACGATTTAATTAGATTAGGAAAAAATAACGATGGAGGCTACCTTGTTTGTAAAAAAAGTATTAAAGATTCAAAATTACTTTTTTCTTTTGGTATAAGTGATGATATTTCATTTGAGGAAGATTTTAAAAAAAAAAATAATTCTCAAATAATTGCATTTGACCCAACATCAACTAATATATTCTTTTTTAAAAAGATAATATCAAATTTAATTAAACTAAAAATTAAAGATTTTATTTTTTCTATACTAAATTTTTATAATTTTAAAAGATTTTTTAATATTAAAAACAATTTATTTATAAAAAAAAAGATAGGTATTGGAGGATCTTTACCTTTCCACTCAATATCCTTTGATGAAATACTTAATTTATCAAAGGGAAATAAAGATATTTTTTTTAAAATAGATATAGAGGGCTCTGAGTACAGAATTCTTGATGATTTAATAAAAAATTCTAACTTAATTGTAGGATTGGCTATTGAGTTTCATGATGTTGATATAAATCTTGATAAGATATTACATTTCATTGAAAAAATTGATTTGAAGTTAATTCATATTCATCCTAACAATTACGCTGGACTTGGTATCAATAATATACCCAGTATATTGGAATTAACATTTGCTCGTAATCCTGTAAAAGTCGATGATAATCTTAATTTACCACATAACTTAGATCAAAAAAATAACCCAAATTCAAATGATATAGATATATTTTTTAATGAATAATCATGATGAAAAAATTTACATTTTTTGGAATTAAATTTATTGATGGAAATTTTAAGTCAATAAAAATTTTGATTGATAAGGGAGGTCTTTTAGTTTTGCCAGCTGCTCCAGCTTTATTAAACATTAAGACTGACAAAAAATATCATAAAGCATTAAAAAATGCAGATATTGCACTATTTGATAGTGGTTATTTTTGTTTATTATTAAGAATGTTTAAGAGAATAAAAGTAAAAAAATTTTCTGGGTTAAAATTTTTAAAACAATTTTTACAATCACAAAAAAATAACTCAAATAAAATTCTTTTTATTGACCCCTCTAATAAAGATAAAATAATTAATAAAAAATATCTAAAATCGTTAAGATTGAATAAAATAATTCAATATGTTGCTCCAATTTATAACAAAGATTATACAAAAGATTTGAATCTTTTAAAAATTATAACAAAAAAAAACCTAAATATATTGTGATTAATTTAGGTGGGGGTATCCAAGAATTACTAGGCAGTTATTTGAAATCTAATCTAGATTACAAACCTTCAATTATATGCAGTGGTGCCGCAATATCTTTTTTAACTGGTCAACAGGCTAAAATCCCTATAACTTTTGATAAAATTTATTTAGGTTGGTTAGTTAGAATAATATTTGACCCACATATATTTTTACCCAGATATTTAAAAGCTTTTAAATTTATTTTTTTAATGAAGTACATTAATAAATGATAATATAAATGATTATGATTCAAAATAAAAATTTTTAATGTATGTGGTGGATGTTTAGTAGGAGGTTACTTAATTAAGAGATTATTAAATAATGATATAACTAAAACTTATAAATATATACAATCTTAACAATGCAAAGTTATTAAAAAAAATAAAAAAATGATTACGCAGTATTTTAAAAAAAATTATAAAATTAAAGAGGGCATAATAGACTTTGATATATCAGATAAAGTCACATCAAATGTTGGAAAATTCTATGAAGAAGATCCATTCCCAAATTATAAGCTGAATGACAATAAACAAACAATTTTAAAAATTGGGGATCAAAATATTTTATTAAAAGAGTTTAAAAAATTTATAGGTTATAATAAATCGATAATTGAAATAGGTTCAGGTACCTGTCAATTAGCAAATTATTTAGCAATTGGAACAAATAATAAAGTTTTTGCATTCGATGGTTCCTTGCATTCCTTAAAACTTGGAAAAGATTTTGCCACTAAAAGTGAAATAAATAACATTGAATTTGTTAGAGGAGATATTTTTGATAAAAATTTTAATAATAATGTATTTGATCACATATGGTGTAATGGTGTTTTGCATCATACAAAAAATCCTTATGAAGCATTTAGAAGTATAATTCCAAGTTTGAAAAAAGATGGTTATATATTATTAGGTTTGTATAATAAAATTGGTAGAGTTAGAACCAAAGTAAGAAAATACATTTATAAATTTTTTGGAAAAAAAGTAGTTATGATGTTTGATCCAGTATTAAGATCTATACCAAATGACTCTCAAGACAAAATAAATGCATGGATCAAAGATCAATACACTCATCCAGTTGAGTTTACTCATACATTTGATGAAGTTTTGAAATGGTTTGAGGATAATAATATTGAATTTATAAATTCTATTCCATTTTGTTCTATGACTGAAAGTTATAAAAATAATCTCTTTGAAAAAAATTCAAAAGGAACTTATTTTGAGAGAATTTTCCAACAAATTCTTATGATATTTTCTAGACATGGATCAGAGGGTGCAATATTCATTTTTATAGGAAAAAAGAAGACCTAGTTTTTTAATTTATGGATACACAAATACAAAAAAATATACTAAATAAAAAATTAGATTTAATTTTTATTAAATTTCCAATTATTTTCCCCTTAGTTTATGGAATTATTTTATTTACTTATCCACAATATGAAAATATTTTAATTTTTACTACATTGTTACTTTTAGCCGAACCTCATTTTGGTGCTACATTGCCTTTTTTTTTAAATAAATTAAACTTTAGTGAGATAAAAGATAATAAAATTCAATACATGTATGGCCCAATAACATTAGTTGTTTTTTGTTTTTTGGGTTTTTTTTATATGAATTATATTTTTTTGTTTATTTTTTTTGCTTTAAATATTTTTCATGTAACAAGGCAAAGTGTTGGTATTTGTAAATTATTCAAAAGTAATAAAAGTGAAATTATGTTTCAAGAAAATCTAATTTATATTTTCAATTTTTTATTTTTTTTAATTGGAATTTTTAGATTTTATATTCCTGCAATAAATGAAGGAAATATTTTTATAATAAATATGTCAATTGTATCAATATTAGTAATTACATTTAGTATTTACTTTTTAATATTTAAAAACATAGAGAGTTTACTTACTCTTATCACTGGTGTTATAATTTTTTTACCAATTTGTTTTGTTGACAAACCTATTCATGCAATAGTTATGGGGGTAACTATGCATTATACCCAATATTTAGCCTTAACATATAAGATTTCTGTTAAAAGAAAATTTGAAGAAACACCTATTATTTGCAGTAAGTTTAATTTTTTTCGAATTAAAAATTATAATTTTATATTTATTATTATAATTTATGGAATAGTTATGGCCTCAATATCTGCAGGATCAAGTAGTTCAAATGAATTATTCAAATCTTTATTGGTTATCCCTATTACTGGACAAATATTACATTTTTATTTAGATGCATTTCTCTGGAAATTTAGTACAAGACATAACAGAGAGGTTACATTAAAACATATTTATTCATAACATGAGCTTTTTAAAGGAATTTTTTATTTTTTTACTAGTGAGAAAAAAATTTTGGCTGTTGCCAATAATGATTGCCTTGTTAGTAGTGAGTGTTTTGGTTGTAGTTACTGAAGGAACAGCTGTAGCACCGTTCATCTATGCTATCTTTTAAAAAACTATTAAATTTTGTAATTTTTTTATTTTTTACTTTTTTTTTCATTCTATTTTTTTTAGAAATATTTGCTTGGACAAATCCGGGTAAATTTCCATCTTACAGCTGGCAAAATAATAATATTATGCAAGAAAAAGTAGATATTTGTAAAAAAAAATCACCAAAATTAATAGGTGTTTTTGGAGATTCTGCCGTTGAGTACCATGGTGAAAATTCATCTAATATAGTTAAGCAATTGGAAAAAAAATTTAACAAACATTCATTTTGTAATTTTGGTATTTCGGGGAATGAACCAACGGTATACATAAACAGATTTTTGTTCGCATTAGAAAATAAGATTAAATTTGACAAAGTTATATTCTATTTTTATGAAGGAAATGATTTTTCTACATTTAGACTTTTTAGAAATGCAAAAAATTTTAATAATATAAATATAGGAAATGTAAATGGACTATTTAATTATAAAAATCATAATGTCAACAATAGGGAACTTTCTTTATTTAGAAAAATTATAAAATCAACTTATTCTCTAAATATAATTTATAGAGAAATATTTAAGAAATACTATTTTTCAATTTTTCCAAATAATAGGATCAATGAAAAATTTGTAAAAAATATTTATAAAAAAAAAAATTATTATCTTGAAGTGCAAATTGAAGATGCAATTCAAAGAATGAGAAACACACCCCCTGAAGTAAAAAAACTAATTTCCGCTGATATTATTAATATAAATATTTATAAGTTAGCACTAAGAAACCCTAATTATTATTTTGAGATTCACAAACCTTCTACAGAAGATTTTTTGATTCAAAAAAAAATTGCCTTTAATCATATAGATTTTATTAATCTTTTATGTCAAAAAAATAAGATAGATTGTAAATTTATGGTTATTCCTGCTCCAATTTTTTTGTTTAATGAGTCGAAAGAATTATGGAAAAATAATTTTAGATTTAATTATTATCCAGAGTTTGGACCTTCAAACATAGTTCGTACTCTTAGATCGAAATATAATAATTTTCATTATCCAGAGGATATTTTTGAATATAAAGATTATATTAATGCAGACGTTCATCTTACAGGAAAAGGTAATAATAAGTTAGCAAATTTTACATATGAAAAATTTACTAATTAATTGATTATTCTGAAATAATTATATGTGGTTTTATAGTATTTTTTGAAGATTTTTAATCAAGTTGTAGTAATCTGTTTCATAGAATACAATATTTTAATCAATTAAATCATGAAAATAAAAAAAAGTTCAAATAAAAGTTTTGGGATAGTTTTTTTTATAGTTTTTATTATAATTGGATTTTGGCCCTTGTTTGATATCAATACATATAGATTGTGGGCTATAATAATCGCTTTCATTTTTTTAGCCTTAGGTCTTTTTAACTCTAAACTTTTAACACCTTTAAATATTTTATGGTTTAAATTTGGCTTATTCTTAGGAAAGGTAGTTTCCCCATTAGTAATGGGAATAATTTTTTTTGCAGTTGTAACTCCAACAGGTATATTAATGAGAATAATAAAAAAAGATTTGTTAAATTTAAAATTTACTAATAAAAACACTTATTGGATTAAAAAAAGTAAAATTAAAAGTACAATGAAAAATCAATTTTAGAATGAGTTTTGCAATAGAATTTTGGGAATTCTTAAAAGTTAGAAAAAAATATTGGTTGCTACCAATTCTATTAGTTTTAGTATTATTCGGTGGATTGATTGTCTTAAGTCAAGGTTCAGCCATAGCTCCATTTATTTACACAATCTTTTAAAGTGACATCAATTTTAGGTATTTCGGCTTTTTATCATGATAGTGCGGCTTGTATTTTAGTTGATGGTGAAATAACTGCTGCTGCACAAGAAGAGAGATTTACCAGAATAAAACATGATCTAAGCTATCCCAATAATGCAGTAGAGTTTGTTTTAGATTATGCTAACTTAAAATTAAGTGAAGTTGACCAGATAGTTTTTTTTGAAAAACCTTTTTTAAAGTTTGAAAGACTTTTGGAAACTTATGTAGCTTTTGCACCTAGAGGTTTCCTATCTTTTAGTAAAGCAATGCCCTTATGGTTAAAAGAAAAACTTTTTCAAAAAAATTTATTATTTAATGAATTAAAAGAACATGATGAAAAATTTAAATCAGATGAAAATATTTTTTTTTCAGATCACCACTTAAGTCATGCTGCTAGTGCTTTTTTCCCATCACCTTTTGAAGAAGCTGTTATATTAACAGCAGACGGTGTTGGAGAGTGGGCAACAACTACGGTGGCTGTTGGAAAAGGTCATGATTTAGAGATTAAAAAAGAAATACATTTTCCACATTCACTTGGATTGCTTTATTCAGCTTTTACTTATTACACAGGTTTTAAAGTTAATAGTGGTGAATATAAACTTATGGGATTAGCACCATATGGTGCTCCAATTCATGAAGATAAAATAAAACAACTTATTGACATAAAAGAGGATGGAACTTTCAGACTTGACCAGAAATATTTTAATTATGCAACTGGGCTAACAATGACTAATAATAAATTTGATGATTTATTTGGTCAAAAAAGAAGAAATCCAGATAATGAAAAATTGACTCAGTTCCACATGGATATAGCAGCATCAATTCAAAAAGTTACTGAAGAAATAATGATTAAATTAGCAAAATCAATTCGTAAAGAGTATGGTATTAAAAATTTATGTCTTGCTGGCGGAGTTGCTTTAAATTGTGTTGCTAATGGTAAAATTCTTCAAGAAAAAATTTTTGATAATATCTGGATACAGCCAGCGGCTGGTGATGCAGGAGGTGCTTTGGGTGCAGCACTCGCTTTGTGGCACATAGAACAGGGTAATAAAAGAGTAGTTAATCCAAATGATAGTATGATTGGTTCATATCTTGGTTCTGAATACTCTCAAGAACAAATTGAAAAGGAATTACAGTCAATAGGAGCAAATTTTGAAACTTTAAATTATGAAGATTTGATTAATCAAACTTCAGAATATCTGTCTAAGGAAAATGTCATAGGTTGGTTTCAAGGAAGGATGGAATTTGGTCCAAGAGCACTAGGTGCTAGATCAATTCTAGGTGATCCTAGATCTGAAAAAATGCAAAAAACTTTAAATTTAAAAGTAAAGTATAGAGAGAGTTTTAGACCATTCGCACCGTCAATTCTTCATGAGGATTTATCAAGTTGGTTTGATATTAATGTCGAGAGCCCCTATATGTTATTAGTTGCTAATGTTAAGCATGACAAACAAATTGAGATGACAGAAGAACAAAAAACATTATTTGGAATTGATAAGCTAAATATCAAAAGATCAGACATTCCAGCTGTAACCCATGTTGATTATTCTGCAAGAATTCAGACAGTTAAGAGAGATACAAATAAACGTTATTATGATCTGATTTCAAAATTTAAAGAAAAAACAGGTTGCCCTGTAATTATTAATACCTCTTTTAATGTAAGAGGAGAACCTATTGTGAACACACCTACTGATGCATTTAATTGCTTTATGGGAACAGAATTAGATTTTTTAGTTATTGGAAATTGTATCTTAGATAAAAATAAGCAAGATCCAAATCTTAAAAAAGATTATACAAATGAATTCGAATTAGATTAATAATTTTATTTTTTACCATCACAAAGATGCATTAAATTGTATTAAGTTAATTACAAAAGTTAAAAATAATATATAAAACATTCTATGATTATTATTACAGGTTCTACAGGTTTAATTGGCTACTCAGCATCTGATTATTTTTTACAAAAGAATATTAAAGTCATTGGTATAGACAATAATATGAGAAAATATTTTTTTGGAAAAATTAGTTCTAATAAATTTAAAGAAAATAAATTAAAAAAAAATAATAACTACATTCACTACAGTACTGACATTAGAAATCAAAAAAAAATTTATGATATCTTTAAAAAATATAAGAATAAAATTAAAGCAATAATTCACACAGCTGCTCAACCATCACATGATTGGGCTGCAAAAGAACCTCATACTGATTTTAGTATTAACGCAACTGGCACATTAAACCTCTTGGAAGCATATAGAAATTTTTGCCCTGAAGCCTCATTTATTTTTACTTCAACAAATAAAGTTTATGGTGACACTCCTAATTATCTTCCTTTAATTGAGACCAACTCAAGGTTTGAAATTAATAAAAAACATAATTTTTTTCAAAAAGGTATTAATGAAACAATGTCTATTGATAACACAACACATTCTTTATTTGGAACATCTAAGTTATCTGCAGATTTAATGGTGCAAGAATATGGAAGATATTTTAATCTAAATACAGTTTGTTTTAGAGGAGGATGTTTAACTGGAGAAAATCATTCTGGTGCTGAACTACATGGCTTTTTATCTTTTTTAGTCAAATCAATCATGAGAGATAAGAAATATTATGTATTCGGTTATAAAGGAAAACAGGTAAGAGACAATATTCACAGTTTAGATGTAATTAGTGCTTTTAATGAATTTATAAAAAAACCTAAAACTGGCGGAAAAGTATATAACCTTGGTGGTGGGAGAGAGAATAGCTGTTCTGTTTTAGAGGCAATTCAAATTATTGAAAACATATCTAACAAAAAAAGTAAATTTGAAATTTCAAAAAAAAATAGAATTGGTGACCATATTTGGTGGATATCAGATAATTCTAAATTTATTAATGATTACCCAAAATGGAAAATTAAAATATCACTTTATAAATCTTTAGAACGAATGATTGATTGCTGAATATATTCGATTATGATTTATCTTGCTTAAATTTACTGGTCTAAATAATTAATTAGTAATTTTTTAAGTTAATTAGTTTTTTCGTTGTTAAATTAATATAATTTTTATAAAAAGATATTTTGATACATTTAAGTTTTTTTACACTTTTTTAGAAATTAAGGAAAATATGAGTTTTAATGATAAAGTCTAAAATTTTAAAATTAAATTTCTATAAATTCAAAAATAATAGAATAAACAAAAATATTATCTCTCAGATAAATTTGAATATTTTTTTAACTATTTCACAGGTTCTTTTCCCAGTATTAATGATAACGTTTTATGGCTTAGATGATTTTGGTGTTTGGATTTTTTTAACAGCAATACCTTCAACTTTAGCCCTTTTAAATTTTAATTTTAGTACTGCTGCAAAGACTGAAATGTCAATTTATTTTAATAAAAATAATATAAAAAAAGTAAATGAGATCTTTAATAATTGTATTTTCTTAACTTTAATTTTTGTCTTAATACTTTTTTTTATAACTTTTGTTACTGTAGACTTAATTAATTTTAATTTAGGGATTTTAAAAAATTTAAATACCAGTGATTTAAAGATAATAATTCTATGTATATTTTTATCTTTTTATTTAGATGTTATTAATGGAATTTTTAGAACTGGAATTACATATCGTGGAAGATTGGATATTGACACATATCTTCAAATAATATTTGATATTTTATCTAAATCATTGATAATTATTTTTGGTGTAATATTTGGTAAACTTTTATTCGCATCATATGCACTTTTATTAGTCAATATTGTAAAAATATTTTTTTATTATTTATATTTCACTATTTTAAATAAATTTTTAATTTTATTTTCATTTAAATTAATATCAATAAAACAATCTATAAGATTAGTTAAGATTTCATT
>Ga0209383_1000721_pt1 | contig 22298 bp, 20 predicted proteins | sample CoawatmetaG02DNA_FD_187510 | JGI IMG/M metagenome (GOLD analysis project Ga0209383, IMG submission 187510) | Marine microbial communities from the West Antarctic Peninsula - Coastal water metaG029-DNA (SPAdes) (version 2) | ecosystem: Environmental > Aquatic > Marine > Coastal ... | reverse complement strand
ATTTGAGAAAATTGTATATGATTTATTATTTAAATATAAAGTGTGATTGGAAATTAAATGGGTGATAATAAAAAAAATCAACCACTAGGAGGAAATGAGCAACCAAGGTTTTCGGGGTCTGGAACATTCATGAGGCTACCTAGCTCAGAAACTGCCAAAGATTTAGACGTCGCATTTCTGGGCATCCCAATGGATATTGGAACAAGTTGGCGTTCGGGAACGAGATTTGGACCAAAACAAATTCGAGCAGAGAGTAATATGCTTAGGCCATATAATATGTGGACAAAAGCAGCACCTTTTGATTCATTAAATTGCGCAGATATTGGTGACATTCCAATTAATACATTTGATCTGAAAGATTCAGTAAAACGAATTGAGGATTTTTATGACGAACTCTTACTAAATAATGTTATCCCAATGGCATTGGGTGGAGATCATACACTAACTTTGCCAATACTGCGGTCATTAGCAAAAAAACATGGACCGGTTAGCTTAGTCCATATTGACGCACATGCTGATGTGAATGATCATATGTTTGGTGAGAAAATAGCGCATGGAACACCTTTCAGGCGGGCTTATGAAGAGGGACTTGTAAAACCAGAATTAGTCTTTCAAATTGGATTACGGGGAACAGGTTATACAGCTGAAGATTTCAATGAGGCAAGGGGCTGGGGTTTTAATGTTATTCAGGCTGAAGAGCTTTGGCATAAGTCTTTGGGACCACTTGCTGAAAAAGTCAGGAGCCAAATCGGATCACACCCAACATATATAACTTTTGATATTGATAGTCTTGATCCGGCATACGCACCAGGAACAGGTACGCCTGAGATATGTGGCCTTACAACACCTCAAGCAGTTGAGTTGGTGAGAGGTCTGCGTGGTTTAAATATAATAGGCTGTGATTTGGTTGAAGTGTCTCCTCCTTATGACCCCTCTGGTAATACTGCTTTAACTGCTGCTAATATATTGTATGAATTGTTATGTATTCTTCCTGGAGTAGAAAATAAATAAGATGAAAAATGATAATATTGTGCCAAAAGATTGGGATAGAAATGGATTGCCAGGATGGACTTACTTTAGTGATAATCTTTTAGATGTCGAAAATGAAGAGCTATTTAGAAAACACTGGCAGTTGGTATGTCACGTTAATGATATTCCTGAGCCAGGAGATTACCATACATACGATATAGCGAAAGAGCGTGCGGTTGTTATCCGTGGTCATGATCGGACTATACGGGCCTTTCATAATCTGTGTCGTCACAGAGGTGCTAGGGTTGTAGATGGTTCATCTGGAAGATGTAATAAGGCAATGATCTGCCCATATCATGGATGGGCCTATAATCTAGATGGTACCTTGAGAGGAATAGCTGAAAGAAATTCTTTCCCACCCATGAATAAGGAGGATTGGGGCTTAAAACCTGTTGAAATGGAAGTTTGGCACGGTTTTATTTTTATTAGATTTAAGCCGTCCAAACAACCTTCTGTTAAAAAAATATTAGAACGTTATGAGGAAGAAATAAATCATTATAAGTTGGGAGAAATGGTTCCTGATGGTAATGGCGTATGGAAAGAGTCACTAGATGTTAATTGGAAGGCTATTCGTGATGTTGATAACGAGGGTTATCATGTAAGACAAGCTCATCCAGGGCTTCATGACTTATACGGAAATGATTATTTTGATGAACCTTATATTGAAGGTGCTTCTCGATCCGTTGGTTACTTTAATGGAGGACCGTCGAAACTCTGGTCTGTTCAACAATATAAAAATATTTTACCAAAAGTTGAGCATTTACCACCATCCAATCAACAAGCATGGTTATATATTGGTATGTTTCCAAATATAGTCTTGGGGCTTTATCCTGATAGTGTAATTTATTATCAAGAGGTCCCCGTATCTGCTACTAAAACTATTCAGCAAGGTGCTATTTACAAACATCGCGAAGAGTCTCGTGAGATGCGTGCTTCTAGGTATTTGTCCTATAGGATTGATAGAGACACGATGGATGAAGATCAAAAGCTTTGCGTTTGGGCTTGTGAAGCAACACAGAGTTCTGCTTATGACGGGGTGATGTTGTCTGACTTAGAATATGGCTTAAAGACTTTTCATGATCATTTGAGGGAAAAAATTCCAGCTTTAAAAAAAATAAATGAGCCAGTTAAAGAGGTTCTATCGACGACTAATAATTTTAATATCTGAGTGGATTTGTGTAATATATTTGCCAAAAAATCCTGTTGCTATATATTGAGGGATTAAAATAATAACATTTTTGCGTTTAACTAGTACTCCTATACTAAATTACTAATACTTTTTTGTTGAATAAAAACATTCAGTTTTTAGCATATGATAGAGGGAACTATTTGTTTAACGTTGACAGGGGTACTAATTCGTGCACTGTTTATAGAACCGATGTTCGCATATACGAACTTGAAATTTTCGGGTGAGATAGAGTTAAAAATCGGAGATGCTCGGCTGTTTGGTCATAACCGAGTGATAAAATTACGTAAAAAATAATTATAAAAATAATAGGGAGTTAAAATACGATGAAAGTAAGAAACTACTCAAAAATTTTGTTAAGTACGACGGTGATAAGTATTTTCATGACAGGCGCAGCAATCGCAGCAGAGCGTGTTCTTAAGGTTACCAACTGGGCTGAGTATATTGGTGAAGAAACTATCGCTAATTTTGAAGAAGAATATGGGATAAAAGTCATTTATGATTTATATGATTCTGCTGAATCAATTGATGCTAAATTACTTGCTGGTAGTAGTGGCTACGATGTAGTGAGCCACTCGGGTAGTATGGTTGCCAGACTGATTAAAGCTGGCATAGTAGCACCACTTGATTTTTCAAAATTAGGTAACGTCGAAAATATGGATCCGGCTCTCATGGCTCAATTAGGCAAAGATTGGGATCCTGGTAATAAACATTTTGTTCCATACATGTGGGGAACCCACGGTGTGACTTACAATGAGGAATTGGTTTTGGAAACATATCCAGATGCGCCAATTGGCTCAATGGATATGATATTTGATCCGAAACATATGAAAGAGTTAGCAAAGTGTGGGGTTTCTTTTCTAGACTCTCCACAGGATATAATACCAATGGCTCTTGCACACTTGGGTCTTGATCCAGGTACTACTAATAAAGAGGATTATGAAAAAGCAGGTGAGATGCTTGCTCAGATCAGACCTTATATCAAAACTTTTGATAATTATGCCTATGGACGTATGCCACAGAAAGAATTCTGTGTATCTGTAACATGGGGTCCTGATGGACTTTTAGCTATGGCAGGTGCTGCCGAAGCAAATACGGGTGTTGTTCTTGATTTTTTCCTTCCTGCAGGTGCTGGTAAAGCAAACTTGTGGATTGATGGTTGGCTAATCCCAGCTGATGCAGAGAATGTTGAAGATGCGCATTTATTTTTAAATTACATGATGCGTGCTGAAGTTGGCGCTGCGGATAGTAATTATACTTGGTATGCGACAGCGAACCTTGCAGGTAAATCTATGGTTGATGAAGAAGTTACCTCAAGCCCAGCAGCCTTTCCAACCAGTGATCAGATAGATCATATGTACACGAATGCTTCGTTGCCTCCAAAAGCTCAACGAATGCAAACGAGAACTTGGACAGACTTTAAAGCAGGTAATTAAATAACCTGGAATGGTGGTGTTTTTTCTATTAACACCACCATTACCTAAATCCATATGTTCAAACATCACTTTCTATGAGGTTCATGATGTCCGATGATAACTCAATTTTAAAAGAAGATGATACTCAGAACAAAGTATTTAGTGTAGATGAGAAGCCATTATTAGAAATTCGTGGTGTCACAAAAACTTTTGGTTCTTTTATAGCTGTAAATAATGTTGACTTAGAGATATATAAAGGGGAACTTTTTTGTCTACTGGGTGGTTCTGGCTGTGGAAAAACAACATTGTTGCGGATGTTAGCGGGGTTTGAAAGCCCAACTTCAGGACAAATCTTAATCGATGGGAAGGATATGTCGGACGTGCCGCCTTATGAACGGCCAACTAATATGATGTTCCAAAACTATGCTCTTTTTCCTCATATGACAGTAGAGAAGAATATTGCTTTTGGGTTACAACAAGACGGTTTGGCAAAAGGAGAAATAAGAGATCGTATCGATGATATTTTGCGCTTAGTTGAACTTCAAGATTTCAAGAAACGGCGCCCTCAACAATTATCAGGTGGTCAGCGTCAAAGGGTGGCTTTAGCTCGTGCTTTGGTTAAAGAACCAAAACTTTTGCTTTTAGATGAGCCACTTGGGGCGCTTGATAAAAAGCTGCGTGAGCAGACCCAGTTTGAGCTAGTTAATATTCAAGAAAAGGTTGGTGTTACTTTTGTAGTTGTAACTCATGATCAAGAAGAGGCTATGACTCTTTCGAGCCGTATTGCAGTAATGAATGAGGGTAAATTTGTGCAAATAGGTTCTCCCACTGAAATTTATGAATTTCCTGAAAATCGGTTGGTTGCTGATTTTATAGGTTCAGCAAATATATTTGATGGAAAGGTTATAGCGCGTTCAGGGAACAAATTGCAGATCTCTACAGAAATTGGGGATTTTTATGTGGAAAGTGGTGTGGAAGTGTCGGAAGGTAGTGATGTCTATTTTGGAATTCGGCCAGAGAAAATTCATCTTAGCATGCAGGCTACAGATGGGGTTGAAGGAAATAAAGTGGTTGGAATAATTGACGATATTGGCTATCTGGGAAATAATTCAAGATATAAAGTGCGTATATCAAATGATTATAAAATTGATGTAACAGTTCCAAACCAAGTAAGACCAAAAAATCTAAAACATCATATTTCCCTGCAAGACAAAGTGTATCTTAATTGGGACGCTTCAAGTGCTATGTTGCTGAAAAAATGATCCAGACTGACTTATCAAATGAACCTTCACGAAATTTTATTCAAACTTTTAGACGCCTTTTGAATCGGGTTCAGTCGAGTTGGAAAACGATTGTCGTATTAGTGCCTTTTGTTTGGTTGTTGATTTTCTTTTTAGCCCCATTCTTTATTGTAGCTAAAATTAGTCTTGCCGAATTGGTTATTGCGAGCCCGCCTTACAGCAAAATGATTGAATGGCTTGATGGGGGTATTATCACAATTAGGTTAGTTTTTGATAATTTTATTTATATTTTTGAAGATCCTCTCTATGCACGTACATATTTAAATTCTATAAAAATAGCATCTATATCGACTTTATTCTGTCTTTTGATAGGCTACCCAGTTGCTTATGGTATCGTTCGTTCAAGCCGAACGATTAAACCACTTCTCTTGTTTGCAATAATTTTACCTTTTTGGACGTCTTTCATTCTAAGGGTTTATGCATGGATGGGTCTACTTGCAGATCAGGGAACAATAAATAACTTGTTAATTTATTTTGGAATAACCGAGACACCAGTTCGTATGCTTTATACCGAATTTGCAGTATATATAGGTATAGTTTACACTTACTTACCCTTCATGATCCTTCCGTTATATGCAAATATGGAAAAGCTTGATGCAACTTTGAACGAAGCAGCAGCTGATCTTGGATCTGGTCCAATAAATACATTTATTAAAGTTACACTTCCCTTAACAATTCCTGGTATTATTGCTGGTTCGTTACTAGTGTTTATTCCAGCCACGGGAGAATATGTGATTCCTGATTTGCTTGGTGGAGGAAATGTGCAAATGATTGGACGCCAATTATATAATGAGTTTGCTCGAAATATTGATTGGCCTGTTGCTTCTGCAGTCGCCATTGTGTTGCTTTTACTCCTAGTTTTACCAATGGCCGTATATCAGCATTATCAAGGCAAAGCAGCGGAAGGCTTCTAAGATGAAATATGGAAGGTCCCGATTTTTAACTATAATGCTATTTCTGGGTTTTACGTTTCTTTATGTGCCTTTAATTCTACTTATTATTTATTCATTTAATTACTCAAAACTTGTGCCAGTTTGGGGCGGTTGGTCATTTCGTTGGTACTATGTATTGTTTGACTCCCCTGATGTTTGGAAAGCTGTTTCATTGAGTTTAAAAATTGCTCTGGTTAATGCTACCTTTGCGACAATACTCGGTACCCTAGCTGGGCTGGCAATGGTGCGGTTTGGCCGTTTTAAAGGCCGCACACTTTTTGGTGGCATGTTGGTTGCGCCCCTTGTAATGCCGGAGGTAATAACTGGCTTATCATTATTGGTATTCTTTATTTCATTGAAACAATTGATAGGTTGGCCCAGTGAACGTGGTTTCACAACAATCACTATAGCTCATATTACTTTTTCTTTGGCTTATGTAGCAGTTATTATCCAAGCTAGATTAACTGGTATGGGAGAAACTTTAGAAGAAGCTGCAGCTGATCTTGGTGCTAAACCGTTTAAAGTTATGACATCAATAACACTACCTAGACTTGCGCCAGGGATGTTTTCAGGATGGTTGCTTGCATTTACTTTATCCCTTGATGATCTTGTGATTGCTAGTTTCGTGACAGGTCCTGGTGCAAATACATTACCAATTTTGATCTTTTCACGTATTAGGCTTGGCTTACGGCCAGATATAAATGCGCTTGCAACTATCATTATTTTATTTGTTGCCATTCTTGTGGCTATTGCAGCTGTTATTTTATTTCGACAACAAAAACGGGACTTGCTAGATCAAGAAATGGCAAATTCAGAAGAATAGATTTTCACTAAAAATAAAACAGCGTCCTTCAGGCAAGCTTGAGCAAATTAGTAAAACTCTAGATTAAGGTTGCAGAAAATGGCGCTTGTCTTAGATCAAAGTCTTTAAAATACTAAGAACAGCCCTCAATCTAATTATTGTTTTAGTATTAAGATTTTTATTGTAACTGATGATATAGATTTCCTTTGACAAATTAATTTAATTATAAGATTAGCTTGGCAAAAATTTAAAAAGGATTAATTCAGTGATAAGAAAAAATGCACTAATTAGGACGCTTTGCTGGTTAAGTTTTTTTTCAATCATATTATTAAGTTGGTGGTATCTTTATTCGATGTCTCAAATGTCTGGATTAAATGTATTTGGACAATCTGTTCGAATGAATATGATGAAAATGGATGCTTTTGGAACTTTGTTTCCTATGTGGTCCATTATGATGGCAGCAATGATGTTGCCAACAATGGTTCCAACTCTTCGAAGTTATGAAGATTTAATGAAGTCGGCAGACGGGACCCGTATTGGGTGGTTTGGCGTGATTATGGGATTTAGCATTGTTTGGATTGCAGGAGCTGCAATACTTGCTTTACTTCAACTAATTTTGTTAAAATTGGGGTTAATAAATCTTTTAGGAGTTTTGAACTCGTTGTTGCTTGCTTCTATCTTTTTGATCATTGTTGGGTGTTTTCAATTTACCTGGATAAAAAATACCTGTCACGCTGTTTGTCATTCACCATTCACTTTTTTTCTTAAAAATTGGCGTTTAGGTTTTAGTGGTGGCTTTTTCATGGGTTTTGGTTTGGGTTTGTACTGCGTAGGGTGCTGTTGGGGTTTTATGGTATTAGGTTTTGTTGGTGGTACAATGAATCTCTTGTGGATGGGTCTTGCAACCTTATTGATGGTTTTAGAAAAATTGCCTCAGGTTGGAGCATATTTAGCCAAACCAATTGGCGTAACGTTAGTCTTAATTGGCTTGTCCATCGGTGCTAGAGCGATTAACATAATTTAAATTAAAATTCTTAGGGGAATAAAGATGGTAGCAAATGCAGCTTCGGGAAAGTCAGATAGGATTTCAACAAAATCAAAAATCTCGGCTAAATTGGATAATCCGATGAGACGTAAAGCCACGCCTACAGATTGGGCAATAAAAGGTGAACTAATTTTAAATTGCTCCTGTACAGTATTTTGTCCGTGTGTGGTTTCTTTAGGTGCACATCCGCCAACTGAAGGCCATTGTCACGCTTGGATGGGAATCATTATCGATGAAGGCCATTACGAGGGTGAAGATTTGTCTGGTTTAAACGTTGGATTACTTGTCGATATTCCAGGTAGAATGGCCGAAGGAAATTGGAAAGTTGCAGCCTATATTGATGATAGGGCGAGCGGTAAGGCTTATAATGGCTTGTTACAGATTTTTTCTGGGCAAGCTGGTGGAACAACTGGGATATTTACTATGCTCGTTTCCGAAATTATTGGAGCTGAACGCGCACCGGTAGTAATTGAGCGGGATGGTACAAAAAGAATAATTATGATCGAAAGAAAAATTCAAGGTGAAGTTGAAATGGTAACTGGTAAGAATAATGATGAGCCAGTTATCGTTAAAAATACTAAATATTGGATGGGTCCAGACGTTATAGTAGCAAAAGGGCTTAAAAGTCGTGTTAGAGATTATGGCCGCGTATGGAATTTTGACGGCAGGTCAGCAGAAATTTGCCCAATAAATTGGAAAGGCGAACGGTCATTTAAATACGATAAAGGTTTGAAAAAAATAGTACAAAAATAAAAAATATAAATTTTACAATTTGTCAAACCACCGCCTTATTCATTGAAAATTTTAATTAATATTATTAATAAATTTTACTCATAAGTATAAAATTCAGGAGAAAAAAAATATGGATGTTAAGCCACTTTATGATTTAGGCGAAATGCCTCCTTTAGGTGTAGTTCCAGAAAAGATGCATGCTTTTACCGTTCGGAAAGATAGATTTGGAGAACCTACTAAAGCTTGGCAACGTGAGGTGATTAATACGCCAAAAATTGGTCCGAAAGATGTCTTAGTTTATGTGATGGCAACTGGAATTAACTATAATAATGTTTGGGCGGGCCTAGGTTTCCCAGTTGATGTTATTGCCGATCGTCAGAAGAAAGGTGAAGAAGAGGATTTTCACGCTGGTGGATCTGACGCAGCTGGTATTGTTTGGGCTGTAGGTGAGGCAGTTAAAGACGTGACGGTAGGTGAAGAAGTTGTTGTTCATTCTGGGTGGTGGGAACCGGAAGATCCATGGGTACTTTCGGGAAAAGATCCTATGTTAGCGCCATCTGTCAGAATCTGGGGATATCAAACAAATTATGGTTCTTATTGTCAATTTGCGCGTGCTCAATCTCATCAAATAAAAAAGAAACCAACCCATTTAAGTTGGGAAGAGGCGGGGTGTTACATGCTTTGCGCTTCTACAGCTTATCGACAGCTAATGGGGTGGGCACCTCATACCGTTGAGAAAGATGACGTAGTATTAGTTTGGGGCGCAGCAGGTGGCTTGGGTGCAATGGCTTTGCAAATAGTTTCTGCCCTAGGTGGTAAAGCGGTTGCTGTAATATCAAATGAAGATAAAAGACAGTTTTGCTTAGATAAAGGCGCAGTTGGCGTTATAAATAGAAATGACTTTAGTCATTGGGGCCCAATGCCTGATACTAGTTCTCCAGATTATAAAGCTTGGGTAGGTGGTGCGCGAAGCTTTGGAAAAGCTATTTGGGAGGCTGTTGGAGAACGAAAGAATCCAAAAATTGTTTTCGAACATCCTGGTGAGGCGACATTGCCTACATCTGGTTTTGTTTGTGATACAGGTGGAATGGTGGTTATATGTGCCGGCACATCAGGTTATAATATAACCATGGATCTTCGTTATCATTGGATGATGCAAAAGCGTTTGCAAGGATCACACCTAGCAAATGATGTCCAGGCTAATGCAGTAAATGAATTGGTATTAGCAGAAAAAGTGGACCCATGTTTGTCAGAAACTTTCACATTTGATGAAATTGGTCACGCGCATCAGTTGATGTACGAAAATAAACATCCTTATGGCAATATGGCGTGTTTGGTAAATGCTACAGAAAAAGGCCAAGGAGCAAAATAAATAATTTTGCATTAACAATTGGCAACTTGTTATAGGAGTTGCCAATTGTGCTTTTAAATTTTTTAACCTGATTATAGTTGATTTTTAATTTGAATTAGAGGCATTTGTTTCTTAGAGATAAATTAATCTTAGTAAAAATTTTGAGGATTAGTAAATATGGTGAACTTAGATATAAACTTTGTAAGAGAACAATTCCCAGCATTCCAAAGTGATGATTTAAAAGGCCAGGGTTTTTTTGAAAATGCTGGTGGGTCGTATACTTGTGGTTCAGTTATAGAACGCCTAAATCGATTTTACACACATCGAAAAGTTCAACCGTATGGTGCCTACAAAGCCTCCCAATTAGGGGGTGAGGAAATGGATGAGGCGAGAGATCGTTTGTCCGGACTCATGGGAATTGATCCTGATCAATTAAATTTCGGACCATCAACGACTCAAAATACTTACGTTTTATCAAAAGCTTTTGCTAAATTGCTAAATGAAAATGATGCAATAATAGTCACCAATCAGGACCATGAAGCAAATTCTGGCCCTTGGAGGCGATTGGTTGAAGAAGGTGTGGAAGTAAGAGAATGGGGTGTTGACCCAGACACGGGACACTTGGATATTAATGATCTTAAGAACTTATTGGACAAGAAAGTTAAGTTAGTTTGTTTTCCTCATTGTTCTAATATTGTTGGTGAAATAAACCCTGTTAAGGAAATTGTTAAATTGGTGCGGGATGCAGGGGCTTATTCTTGCGTAGATGGAGTGTCTTATGCTCCACATGGTTTTCCAAATATAGGTGATTTACAGCCTGATGTTTATTTATTTTCTAGTTATAAAACCTATGGCCCTCATCAAGGCATCATGGTTTTGTCAGAAAAGCTTAATCGAGATTTACCCAATCAAGCTCATTATTTCAATTCTGATTATCCAACTAGAAGATTCACACCAGCAGGACCAGATCATGCTCAAATCGCTGCTTGTGCCGGAATGGCCGATTACTTTGATTTATTACATGACCATCATTTTGCTTCTGAATCTAATGCTGCAAAACGTGGAGAAGCTGTGCATGATTTGCTGCGTAACCATGAAGTAAATCTCCTTCAGCCACTCTTAGACAATCTATCATCAAGAAATTCAGTGCGCCTTTTAGGGCCAGATGACGCTAAAAAACGAGCACCAACTGTGGCAGTGGAGATTAGCTCTAACGCTTTTGAGGTTGCGAAAGCTTTAAGTAAAGAAGGTATAAATGCCGGAGGTGGTGATTTTTATGCTGTTCGCTTATTGGATGCATTGGGTGTTGATCGTGATAAGGGCGCTTTAAGGCTAAGTTTTGTTCATTATACTTCTCAAGAGGAAGTCACTCATTTGATTAACTCTTTGGATAAAGTACTTTGATCTAATTTGCGTATTAAAGCGTATGTATACTATGAATAATAACACACCTATATTAGTTTGGTTGAGACGCGACTTTCGTCTACATGATAACCCAGCTTTGAAAGCAGCTCAAGAAACTGGTAGGCCGGTAATCCCAGTTTTTATTCTCGATGAAGTCATGGCTAATTTTGGTGCAGCACCTAAATGGCGCTTGGGCAAGGCGATCGAATGTTTTAATAAGTCATTAAATGATATTGGTTCCCATTTGATTATACGGCAGGGAAAAGCATTAGACGTACTATTAGAGTTAGTAAAAGAAACGGGAGCAAAATCTGTTTACTGGTCTCGAGCCTATGACCCAATGGCGATTTCAAGAGATAAAATAGTTAAAGCAGGATTAAAATTAATAGATATAGAGGCTAAAAGTTTTAAAGGATTTTTAGTTTTTGAGCCTTGGTTAGCAAAAACTAAAGCGGGTACATTCTTTAAAGTATATTCACCGATGTGGAGGTCATTACAAAATATCTCAGTTGATCCTGAGGTCCTTGACGTCACAAGTCTTAATATCCCAGTTAGCTGGCCCAATTCCATGAGTTTAGATGACTTAAAGCTTCATGTGAAAATGAACCGTGGAGCAAAAATTGTTGAAAACTATGCTACCGTTGGTGAGCGATTAGCGTTATCTAAGCTAAAAGATTTTCTTAGTAACAAGATCAATTCTTATAAAGATAAACGTGATAATTTGGGTGAAGATTTTAACTCGGGGCTTTCAGAAAACTTGGCTTGGGGCGAGATTTCAGTCAGGCGGATGTGGTTTGCTGCGGAAAATGCAAAACAAATCGGATTGCGCGGTGCAGAGCATTTCCAAAAAGAAATAGCGTGGAGGGAATTTGCCTACCACCTGTCTTATCATACGCCCCAAATTGAAACTGAAAACTGGCGTATTGAGTGGAATGGTTTTCCGTGGAGTGGTGATTGTGAAGAGGCTGAAAAATGGCGCCGGGGGCGAACTGGAGAACCTCTCATTGATGCTGCGATGCGTGAATTATACATTACAGGAAAAATGCATAATAGAGCAAGAATGTTGGTGGCATCATATTTGACTAAGCACTTACTAGTAGATTGGAGGGTAGGTAAAAAATGGTTTGAGGAAACATTGATCGATTGGGACCCTGCTTCAAATGCAATGGGTTGGCAATGGGTTGCAGGTTGTGGTCCAGATGCTGCTCCTTATTTCAGAATATTTAACCCTCAGGGACAAGCTGAGAAATTTGATGCAAAAGCAATTTATCAAAATAATTACCTTAATAATGGATGCAATGGTAGTGAACGAGCACTTTCCTTTTATGAAGCGGTTCCAAAGTCGTGGAATTTATCGTGTAAGGATGCATACCCAAAAGCCTTAATTGATCTTAAGGTCGGTCGTGAGCGCGCATTACTAGCCTATAAATCGCTAAAATCAAAAGATAATGAGAAATTTTCTTGAGCTACAGAAAATATTTGGCTATTTATATATTAAAAGAAATATGAGATGGAAAATATGATTTTAACTTCAACTGAAAATCAAAAAGACTTACCTCGTTACTTTAAGGCAGTATATAAAATTGCTCAGAGCCTTGAAACTGGCAGATTAGATATAAAGTTAAATGATGGTAGAATTTTTAGAACAACGGGAAATCAAGCAGGTCCAGAAGCTTTGATTGAGATCCATGACAATGATTGCTTTGCTAGATTAATTCGAGAAGGTGATCTTGGTTTTAGTGATGCTTACCTTGAAGGTTGGTGGTCAACCCCTGATCTTCAAGTATTTATGGATCTAATATTAGATAGAAATGATGGTATTTTTGATGGTTTTCCAGGAGCTGGGTTAGTACGAGCTTTTGAAAAAATTCGTCATTGGTTGAATGGAAACTCAAAAAGACAAGCTCGTAAAAATATTTCTTATCATTATGATTTAGGAAATGAATTTTATAAAAAATGGCTTGATCAAACAATGAGTTACTCCTCAGCACTATTTGAAGATGCTCAAGAACCAACTGAAAAGGCTCAAATTAGAAAATATGAATCGATGGTTAATATGATTGATGTTAAGCCTGGTGATCATGTTTTGGAAATTGGTTGTGGTTGGGGTGGTTTCGCAGAATATGCGGCGAAAGAGCGTGGTTTGAAAGTGACTGGTTTGACAATAAGTCAGGAACAACATGATTACGCTGTTGATAGAATGAAAAGACTGGGCCTGAGTGATCAAGTTGATATTGTGATGCGTGATTATCGTGATGAAACTGGAGTATACGACGGAATTGCGTCGATTGAAATGTTTGAAGCCGTTGGTGAGCAATATTGGCCAACATATTTTGAGACAATTCGTGATAGATTGAAGCCTGGAGCAAAAGCTGCTTTGCAAATTATATTAATTAGCGAAAATAGATTTGAAGCTTATAGGAAAGGTGTTGATTTTATTCAAAAATATATTTTTCCAGGAGGTATGCTACCTAGCCCAAATGCTCTAAACCAACAGATTGAAAAGGCTGGTTTAATACGGGAAAACTCACTGGAATTTGCAAAAAGTTACTCTCAAACTCTAAGACGTTGGCATTCTAGCTTTAATAATAAATGGGATGATATCCATCAATTGGGATTTGATGATAGGTTTCGCAATATGTGGAATTTTTATTTAACATCGTGTGCCTCCGCATTTGAATATGGTAATTGTGATGTGACACAAGTAGCTATTTCCAAACCTAAATAAGAGTTTACATTTTGGTTATTACAAGACTTTTGTGCGATATTTTATAATAAACTCTTTTAACTTTTTGTTTTTGACGACAAGGGTAGCATGGCAATAATTTATTATTTGATATTTTGAAACTTTTAAAATTATGTAGGAACTGATGCATATTTTCTCAAACCTTCGTGAAGCAATTGGCAATACGCCTCTGATTAAACTTAAGCAGGCCTCAGAAGAGACAGGGTGTGAAATTTATGGAAAAGCTGAATTCCTTAATCCAGGGCAGTCCGTAAAAGACAGAGCGGCATTAGGTATTATAAAAGATGCCATTAGTCGTGGTGATCTAATGCCAGGTGGAACCATCGTTGAAGGTACTGCTGGTAACACTGGAATAGGGCTAGCTTTAGTTGGTTTATCAATGGGTTTTAAAACAGTCATTGTGATTCCAAATACGCAAAGCCAGGAAAAGAAAGATATGATTAGGCTTGCGGGCGCAAAATTGATTGAGGTGCCAGCTGTGCCATATAAAGATCAGAATAATTATATTAAATACTCTCAGCGATTAGCAGTAGAACTGGCAAAAACAGAGCCAAATGGGGCAATATGGGCAAATCAGTTTGATAATACAGCCAATAGAGATATCCACATTGAAACGACTGCACCTGAAATTTGGAAGCAAACTGATGGAAAGATTGATGGCTTTATATGTTCAGTCGGCACTGGTGGCACATTAGCTGGCACCGCGTATGGTTTGAGAGAAAGAAATAAAGCCATAAAAATAGGTTTAGCAGACCCAGATGGGGCCGCCTTATTTAACTTTTATAAAAATGGGGAATTAAAATCCTCCGGTGGATCAATAACAGAAGGGATTGGTCAAGGAAGGATAACCAAAAATTTAGAAGGTCTTTTAGTTGATATGCCATTTAACATTTCAGATAAGGAAGCCTTACCTGTTGTTTTTAACTTATTGCAGAATGAGGGACTTTGTTTAGGTGGTTCTAGTGGCATAAATGTGGCGGGTGCCATAAAAATGGCACAAGAGATGGGGCCAGGGCATAAAATAGTCACTATTTTGTGTGATTTTGGAACACGATATCAATCAAAACTTTATAACTTGGAGTTTTTAAGAGAAAAGGGTCTTCCTGTTCCAGACTGGTTGGTGCAAGATGAAGAGAAAACAATGAAGCCGATGTTTGTGACTTGAGGTGATTTGATGCGCAGTATTTTATTAGGATTTATTTTCATTTGTTTTGTTCAACCGCTCTGGGGACAAGGCGATACAAAAGAAATTTATGAAGATTGGAATGCAACTGCTTACCAAGCAGAGCTAATCCTTGCAAATGATGCTTCAACGACAGTTTCACTTGAAGCATTAAGGGTCAAATTATCAAGAAGTAGATCTATATTTCTTGATTTGCGAGAGCAGGGGAGCACACGACTTACAAGTTTAAAGGCTCAATTGGCAGCTTTAGGCCCTGAACCTTCGGAGAATGATGAGGAACAATCCAAAATAACTGAAAGACGGAGTGCTTTAAAATTACAGATTAAAGTAGAGGAGGCACCCTCTCGTGAAGCAGCAGAAGCGTTTGAAAGAGCGAATGGTCTAATTGCAGAGGTTGACGAAATTGTTCGAGCACGACAAGCGGCTCAGTTATTTGAATTAAGAAAATCTCCCCTCAACCCTTCCTTACTTATTGGTAGCATGAAAGCAGTAGTAACGTTTGTTTTATCAACAAAAGATGAATATTTTGAAACCAAAAATTCTGCCTCAAAAAATTTATTAGCAATTCTTATGTGGCTTTTCTTTGCAGCATTGTTGATCTGGCAAGGGACTTTCAGAATAAAAAAGACACTTAACTCAATTCTTTCATCGGAAAATGAATGGCAATTGATGGTAAAATCGCGACTGAGTCAGCTCCTACCATTTGGGGCTATGATCTTAGCAGTTACTTCCGTTTATTACGCCCTGAAATTAGTATTACCAGGCTCCAATGGAACTGTATTATTATGTGGATTGTATATGGTAATTGCTTTTGGGCTCTCCGGAAGTTGGTTGTCAAAAGCAATATTTAGCGGTGATGAGTTAAATGAACCTTTATTTAAAATGGCAGACAATAATGCAGACACCGCAGTTAACACTGTTGGATTGCTGGGCTGGGTGTTAGGAGCTTTTTTCTTATTGGAAAATGTATTCTTACAAAATGTTGGTGACAATAATTTTATAATAGCACCTAACTTTTTATTAATAATTATATCCAGTATTGCACTTTTTCGATTTGCTGGAATTGCAAATAAGTTTGAGCAGAATAGAGGATTGGATGGAGATTTGTCATTTCGACAGATGTCTCTTCGTTTTTTAGCTCGAATTATAAAGTTAATCTCGATAGTTGGACCTCTAATTGCTGCAATTGGTTATTATGAAGCATCAGTTGCCTTAGTTTATCCAATTATAGAAACTCTATTAGCACTTGGGATTGTTCTAATTGCATATACTTATTCATCTGAGTTTCTTAATATCACTGTGAATAAAGATGCGAACGAAAACACCTTAACGGCTGGGTTTTTAAGAACCCTAATTGGCATAATTCTTATTTGCATCGCAATACCGTGCATTGCCCTTTTCTGGGGAGCACGCACAACAGATTTAACTGAGTTTTGGAATTGGTTACAAAATGGATTTCAATTTGGTGATGCTCGATTAACACCAACAAATCTGATTACATTTGTGGTGATATTTGTTCTAGGTTACATGATAACTAAGTTGATCCAACGAGGGTTAAAAGACTCAGTTTTACCTAATACAAGATTAGACGCTGGTGGTAAAAATGCTGTTCTAGCAGTTACATCATATTTTGGTATTTTTGTAGTGGCGATGATCTCAATAACTGCTGCGGGTATTGATTTATCTGGGCTAGCTATTGTTGCAGGAGCATTATCAGTTGGTATTGGTTTTGGACTACAGGCTATTGTATCAAATTTTGTCTCTGGAATAATCTTGTTAATTGAAAGACCTATCAAGCAGGGTGATTGGGTCGAAGTTGGGGGGTATTCAGGTTATGTGCGTTCAATAAATGTTAGATCCACAATGATTGATACTTTTGATCGGGCGACTGTTGTCGTCCCCAACTCAGATTTAATAGCTGGAACAGTTACAAATTGGACGCATAATAGTGATAATGGTCGCGTCATAGTGCCAGTTGGTGTAGCTTATGGAAGTGATCCTCGGCGGGTCGAAGTAGTATTGCGCGAAATTGCTGAAAGTCACCCAAGAATTTTACCTGGCTCAACGCCCAGTGTGGTTTTTAAACAATTTGGCGCTGATAGCATGGATTTTGAGATTAGGGTCATTTTAACGGATGTTAATTATCTACTGAGTGTGAAGAGTGAAATGAATTATGAAATCTTCAAACGCTTTAAAGAAGAGGGTATCGAAATACCATTTGCACAAAGAGATATCCATCTTAGAGATATAGACAAACTGACGGATGCTCTAAAAGGAAATTATAAAAAATGACATCCAGTTTATTTGGTGAGGATGCCTATCTTAAAGAAGCACCTGGAAAAATAATTGGGTTTTCTGGTGAAAATGGTGTCATTTTAGAAAAATCCATTTTTTATCCAACTGGTGGAGGGCAACCAGGTGATACGGGCTCTGTAGTATTTAATGGTGATACATTCCCAGTCGAAGAAACGGTAAAAGGTGATAATAATGATATCGTTTTATTGCTAACGGATGGCTTAAGTTCTTTGACTGTGGGTGATACTGGAACGCAATTTCTAAATTGGGATATGCGTTATGCTCATATGAAAGTTCACACTGCGTTACACCTACTATCAGTTGTTATACCACTTCCTGTAACCGGGGGTGCAATCACATCCATCAAGGGTCGCCTAGATTTTAATATGCCAAATGCTATCGAAAATAAAGATGAACTAACAGATAGGCTGAACCAATTGATATTGGCTGATTATGAAATAACTGAAAGCTGGATAAGTGATGAAGAACTTCAAGCTAATCCAAGTTTAGTAAAAACGATGTCTGTTAAGCCTCCAACAGGTGCTGGGAAGGTTCGGCTTGTGAGAATAGGTAATGATGACACACAAATTGATCTTCAGCCATGCGGGGGCACACACGTTAAACGAACGTCTGAAATTGGTATGATGCATTTAGGAAAAATGCAAAAAAAGGGTCAACTGAATAGGCGTGTAAATATTAATTTTAGTAATTAAAAGTAATTATTATTTCTTGTACCTCTCAATAAAATAACATATCTAAGCCTTCAGGATAGATGGCAGAGTGGTCGATTGCGCAACCTTGGAAAGGTTGTGAACGTTTACGCGTTCCCAGGGTTCGAATCCCTGTCTGTCCGCCACATAACTTACTTAAGTATCTGATTTAATTACTAATTAATTTAAGATAAGATCTCTACCCACCATCCTACCCACCACAAAATATCAGATTAAAATGGAGCTATCAGCTAGGTTTGATACACCCAGTGGTATCACAGCCATCGTTGGGGAAGTGTTAGTTGCCATTTTTGTGTCCTGCGAGTTTGAGGTTTTCAAGTGGTTTATCGGGTTTCAAGGTAGTCAAGGAGGCGCATAAACCAGATAGCTGTGCTCATGCCTCCAAGTTGAATTCTGCGAAAGGGGATGTCTTTGATTGGGGATGTTGGGAATGGCAATGTGTTAGCATCAGCGCCGAGCACGCGTTCGGCCATAACACGGCCCATGACGTTCGACATGGCGACACCACGACCGTTGTATCCAAGTCCGACCAACAGTCCCGATTTAGGTTCATGCAGATGGGGCAAATGATCATCGGTTAATGCGATGCGACCACCCCATTTATGTGTCCATTTCACGCCCTTAAGCTGGGGAAAGACACGGGTAGCATCCTTGACCAGCCAATCAACACCATGGATTTCGCCGTTGGGTCGGATGTTTCCGTGACCGCCATAAACCATGCGGTTGTCAGGTTCGCGCCGTGCATACATGATGACGCGGCGGCTGTCGGAAATTGTGTGCCCTTCGGGTAAAACAGACCCTATGACCTCTTCTGGTAACGGGTTTGTTGCAATTTGAATGGGCGTGACTGGTAGTATGGAATTGGATAATTTGGGGATTAAGTCACCCGAATATCCGTTTGTTGCAACGATCACCCAGTCGGATTTTACTTGTCCAGATTTTGTCCGAGCGATCCATTTTTGATCGATCTTATTCAGGTCCAAAACCGCGCTTTGGCCATAAATCGTACAGCCTCGTTGCTTGGCCGCTTTCGCCAGTCCAATCGCAAGGGACATGGGTTGGACTGCGCCGCCCTTGGGTGTAACCACGCCTGCGCTGTAGGCGGATGTGCCAGATCGTTTGGCCAATTCATCGCGCCCAATGATTTCCATGCCCGCGCCAAATTGGTTCCACTCGTCCACGCCAGCCTGTGCGTTTCTAAGGGCGCGTTCATTGTGACAGACACGCAACCATCCATTTTGACGCGCCTGACAATCGATTTGGTGTTTTTCGATTGTTTCAAACAATTCGTCGGCAGACGCCAAAGAGGTTTCAGTCAGGCGTTCAAAATATGTGGTTCCCAATAACTGGCGCAATTTGTCAGGCGTGTTGAAAGGCAGCATCGGATTGACCTGACCACCTGTGCGTCCAGAGGCGCCGTATCCAACATCGCCAGCATCAAGAACCACGACGTTCAATCCACCCTCTGCCAACCGTAATGCCGCGCGCAACCCTGTAAAGCCAGCACCGATAACGGTCACATCCGCCTCTATGTGGTCGGTTAGCGCTGGATGTGTATCGCTGTCCACTGCCGTGGCCGCCCAAAGTGATGCCGGTTTTGCGGTCGGTGGTGAAGTGTGCATATTCATTTGATGTCTCGTTGTACAGAGCTATACTCTCAATATGTGATAGTTAGTTTGCATCCGTCAACCCGTTTTTATCCAGACCATCCCAACTGTCTGGAAATCTGATGCGTGGCTTTGATCAATTCATCCACATTCGCGATGACCTGTTCACGCGGTGCATGATCCAGTAATGACCACAGAGACTGGCAAACCGTTATATTGCCATCAGCGTTCCAAATAGGGGCGGCAAGACCAGTCACTTGAAATTGCTCTTCGCCGATTGCCGATGCAAATCCATTGTCACGAATATCAGCCAGTTGCCCAACAATTTCATCGACCGAGGTTTTTGTATGCTCTGTAAGCTTAGGAAAGCTAAGTTGGCCCAACGTCTCGTTCAGACGATCATCGCTCATATGTGCAAGGAACACTTTGCCCGCGGCGGTACTGTGCAATGGGGCGTGATCCCCAGCGTGCGAGGCAAAGCGGTATTGAACAATATCAAACGTACGCAAATACAAAATTTCTTGGCGGTCCAAAATTGACAACGCGGTATTCATCCCCGTTTGTTCGCTGAAACGGTGTCGTCAGATAAACTTGACGCCCCATTGGTTGCATCTAGTTCATTATCCACAAAGCTTAGTGTGACCAATACCTTATCTTTTATGTCTAAGGACACCGCCACATAACTTACTTAAGTATCTGATTTAATTACTAATTAATTTAAGATAAGATCTCTACCCACCATCCTACCCACCACGAAATAACAGATTAAAACGGAGCTATCAGCTAGGTTTGGTACATCTAGTGGTACCACACCCATCGTTGGAGGTTACTTGGCCCAATCTTAATGGTTCGGGGTCCAGGGCCCTAGGACCGGGGAGCCCCTTATCGCAACCCGCCTCTCTATAACTGAGCCTATAACCTTGGATCAGCGGATTTAGGGTTGTGTGGTTTTATTGCTTATATGAACCCAGCTTATCGATGCAGGGCTTATGCCTGAGTGTGATTAAGGTTTTAGTTGAATGTATGCATCTTTTAGCTGATAAGGCACTCCATACTTCACATGGAAAAATTTAACTGCTAGTGTAATTGCTAGCATTACTTAAGGAAAATGGTGGTGAAAAAAATAATCATAACAATCGCATTCACTATTTTTGCAACAGTGGCGTTGGCACATTCTGCATTGAACTCTATTTCTCCAGCAAATAATACAATAGTTGCACAGGTGCCTAAAACAATTGAACTAACTTTCAAAAATTCAATTCACCTTACAAAAATCACACTGAAATATGAGGATAAACCAAGCATCATACTTGATCTGAGCGGAACAAAAGGCTTTGTAACAGATTATTCTATTCCTCTCAAAGAGATGGGATTTGGGTCTTACAATTTTGAGTGGCGTGGATTGGGCAAAGATGGTCATATTCTAATTGATACTTTCAGCTTTGTTGTCGAATAACCCATGCCTGGTATTTGGGAGCTAGCTTCAATTACAGTTAAATTTTCTTTATATTTAAGCATTTTAACTGCTGCTGGGACAGTCTTTACTGGCTTAATTTTCAAACTGAGTAATATTCGAAAATTTGCAGCAGTTTTTGCAAGTATTGGATTATTTATAACACTGCTATCATTTTCTCTTCAAGGGGCGGCATTAACAGGTAACTTATCTGGAATGGTAGATAGAGACATGCTGAAACTGCTTTGGGGTATTCCAGCAAGCAATGCCTTCAAATATCGTTTAGTTGGTTTAGTCGTGCTCATTTCTGGGATAATGATGGGGCGGCATGGACTCATTTTATCTGCATTAGGTGGCATTATCGCTCTTTGGTCGTTCACCAGAATTGGTCATGTCCCTACCCAAAAAATGCTTGTACTTGAAATTTCTCTTTTGGCACATTTGTTGGCAGCTGCATTTTGGATTGGTATTCTTATGCCTTTGCACCGCTTATCCATAAACACAGAAACCATTCAGCAAGCAGCAGATTTAGGGTATAATTTTGGTGTGATTGCAGCAATAACTGTGCCAATCATGATCCTCATTGGAGTCTACATGTCGTATATATTACTTGGATCATTTGCTTCGCTAATTGGATCTGAATATGGCAGAACATTGCTTATTAAGATCACTCTTGTTGCTGGATTGCTTACAATTGCTGCTGCAAATAAGCTGCGATTTGTACCAGCTCTTAAACGGGGCGATAGAATGGCTGCAGTGCATTTAAATAATTCAATCAAATTAGAATGGGCTATCTTTGTATTAATTCTTGCATCAACTGCTACGCTGACATCCATTTTTGCAATTCCATCATGAAGATCCCTTATATCCACTTTTATTAGTATAAGTATTAAATAAGAACCGTATCTTAACTTATTGTTATAAAATAATTTTTCAAGCTCGTTTACTCCTTCATATTTGAAGAAGTAAAATGACATCATTAAGTATCTTTACAGAAGAAAAGCCCCATCACCACTTAGCTCTTATTTTGAGCTGTATTCCTGCGGATGTTTGCCCATTCATATGATCAAAGGAAGTCCCTGCAGT
>Ga0209383_1000717_pt1 | contig 22392 bp, 22 predicted proteins | sample CoawatmetaG02DNA_FD_187510 | JGI IMG/M metagenome (GOLD analysis project Ga0209383, IMG submission 187510) | Marine microbial communities from the West Antarctic Peninsula - Coastal water metaG029-DNA (SPAdes) (version 2) | ecosystem: Environmental > Aquatic > Marine > Coastal ... | reverse complement strand
TACAAGGCGAATGTCACAGGTTCGACCCCTGTAGCACCCACCATTGTTTAGGAGTGGTAGTTCAGTTGGTTAGAATACCGGCCTGTCACGCCGGTGGTCGCGGGTTCGAGTCCCGTCCACTCCGCCAATATTAAAATATGAGCTGAAGTTTTTAGTCCGTATGTAAAATTAAAGAACCAAAATATTTTATTTTAGTCATTTAATAATAAATCTTTGAGAATTTAAACATGTTAGAACAAATTAGAAATAGGACTCAAACTACATTTGCCAAAGTTATTTTAGTAATAATAATTATTCCTTTTGCACTTTTTGGTATCGATTCATATTTATCCTCTGTTGGAAATGCTATTCATATTGCGTCAGTAAATGAAGAGCTTATTACTGCTAAAGCATTACAAGAGGCGGAAAATCAGTTTAAAGCGCGGCAAGATGAATCGACAGACCCTAAAATGTTTGAAAGTATAGAATTTAAAAAAGCAGTATTAGATCAATTGATAACAACAAAGTTAATTAATCAAGAAATTAAAAATTCAGGTTTTTATATTAGCAATAGCCAAGTTGGAACATATATATCAGGCATGCCAGAATTTCAAAAAAATGGGAAATTTTCTCAAGAACAATACGATGAAATTCTAAAAATTAATAATTTATCTCCAAAAAAATTCGATGACAAGATCAAAAGTGATCTTGGAACCCAGCAAGTAAAGGATAGCTTGAGAAAGCTTTCTTTTGTTCCAAAAGATAAGGTTCAAGACCTTGTTAACTTAGCCTATCAAAAAAGAGATGTAAGTATTTATGAATTAAAACAAGATGACTTTAAGGATAAAATTGATCTTTCTGATTCAGCGTTAACAAAAGTATATGAAGAAAGTAAGGCTTCATTTATGCGTCCTGATCAGGTCAAGATTAAGTTTATTATTTATTCAGTGGCAGGGATTGTTCCTAATATAAAAGTAGCAGATAAAGAAGTAAAAGATTATTTTACTAATAATATAAGTAGATATCAGACAGACCAGCAAAGGAGAGCAAAACATATATTATTCACTGTTAGATCTGATTTAACAGATGACCAAGTAAAAGAAATTGCAAATAAAGCGCAAAACGTTCTTAATGAAATTAAAAAAAATCCTAAGAGTTTTAAAAAAAATGCTGAAAAATACTCTCAAGATGCAGAGTCTTCAAAAAATGGAGGAGATCTTGGTTTCTTTTCCAGGGGAGATATGACTAAAGTTTTTGAGGACACAGCTTTCTCTATGTCTAAAAATCAGATCTCTGAGCTTATCAAGACTGAGTTTGGTTTTCATATTGTGATGTTAACTGATATAAAAGGAGAGGAAGTTAAGTTTGAATCAGTTAAAAATCAAATTAAGGGTGAGTTAATTTTTAGTAAAGCACTTGGCGAATTTGGGTCAAATGCAGAAGCTTTTAGTAATACCGTCTATGAGCAGTCTGAAAGTCTTCAACAAGCTGCAAATAAATTTTCTTTAAAAATAGAAGATAGCGAATGGTTAAGCTTTGAAAGCGCAAAAAAATTCTTCAATAATGAAGCTTTTGCTCAAGCAATTTTTGATAAATACGCTATAGATGAAAAGAAAAATATAGCTGCTATTGAGGCTTCACCTAATAATTTAGTTGCAGCCAGAGTCGTGGCCTTTCGGCCTTCAGCTGCAAAATCTTTTGAGGAAGTTAAAGTTTCAATTAAAGACTTTCTCATAGAAGCTGAATCACAAAAACTTTTACTGGCTGCTGGATCTAAATTGATTGAAGATGTTAAATCAAAAGAGAGGAATATTGATTGGATAGATCAGTTAGCAGTTGATCGGGTTGATAGAAAAGGCTTATCAGACCCCATTATCAATGCAATATTTAAAATGGATGATAAAAAACTTCCTGCATATACAGGCCTATATGATAGTAGGGGGGAGTTTATAGTTATTCAACTTAATAAAGTAGTTACTGAAATGGTTGAGGATAAAGATTCAATTGATACTTATTATAATGAGTATGTTTCAATGATTCAGAAAGAAATTGATTTTTCTTTTGTAACAGATTTGAAAGCTAAAGCTGATATTGACATCAACTCTAATTTATTCGGTAATTTGAATTAATCTATTGAGCCAGCAGCAGTGATATTCATTCCGCCATCTACGTAAGTGATCTCCCCGGTAACTCCTGATGCAAGGTCACTGCACAAAAATGCAGCAACATTACCAACCTCCTCGGTCGTTACATTCCTTTTTAATGCTGAATGACGTTCATTAAAATCGTACATTTTATCAAAGTTAGCAATACCTGATGCTGCTAGAGTTTTGATAGGACCTGCTGAAATTGCATTCACCCTAATTCCTTTTGCTCCTAAGCTGTGTGACATATATTTTACGTTTGCCTCAAGGCTAGCTTTTGCTAAGCCCATAACGTTGTAATTAGGCATTGTTCTTTCTGCTCCTAGATAGCTAAGAGTTAAAAGACTAGAATTATTATTTAAATATGGAATTGCTGATTTTGCAAGAGCAGTGAAGCTATATGAGCTAATATTATGAGCTATTGTAAAATTTTCACGTGAAGTAGATTCAATAAAGTCACCACTTAATGCATCTTTTGGAACAAATGCTATTGAGTGTACTAATATATCAAATTTTTTCCATTCTTTTTCTAGCAATGGAAAAAGGTTTTCAATATCCGAATCATTTGCTACATCACATGGCAAAACAATATTTGAATCAAAATGTGAAGCAAGTTTTTGAACTCGTTCTTTATGTTTTTCCATTTGGTAGGTGAATGCAAGTTCTGCCCCCTGTTTCTTCATAGACGAAGCTATGCCATAGGCAATTGATCGATCACTAAGTAAACCAAGTATTAGTACCTTTTTATTTTTTAAGAAGCTCATAGTTGCCTTTTGTTTAGGGGTTAATTTTTATTTTTAGGATCTAATATATCTCTAAGTCCCTCGCCAAGCAAATTATATCCCAATACAGTAATGAGGATAGCTAAACCAGGAAATAAAGAGAGCCACCAAGCAAATTGAATATACTCTTTCCCATCAGTAAGTATATTTCCCCAAGATGCAGTTGGGGCTTGAACACCCAAACCTAGGAAACTAAGACCAGATTCTACTAAAACTGCACTTGCGATTCCAAGAACTGAACTAACTATTATAGGAGTTAAGCTATTTGGAAGAAGATGTTTTATTATTATTGAAAAATGATTCGAGCCCATTGTTTCTGCGGCAAGAACATATTCTCTTTGACGTAAACTAAAAAATTCAGCCCTTACAAGTCTTGTTACGCCCATCCATGATGTTAAGCCAATTACAATCATAATATTCCATATTGATGGAGTAAGAAATGCTATTACAGCTAATATTAGGAAAAATGTCGGTATTGATAGCATTATGTCTACAAATCGCATAATTAATGAATCAATCCACCCTCTATAGAATCCAGCTAATGAACCCAAAACAATGCCAATAAGAGTTGCTATACCTACCGCTACAAAACCAACTAGTAGAGATATTTGTGCACCATAAAGCATTCTTGAGAATACATCTCTTCCAAGCCCATCTGTTCCCATTAGATGATTCATTGAAGGTGGAAATAGTATTGAGTTTATATCAATAAAATTTGGATCATATGGAGCGATAATAGGTGCGACTAAAGCTAAAATTAAAATTATTAAAATAATAATTAGGCCAGAAAGTGCGAGAGGATTTTTTAAAAAAACACTCATTTAACTAATCCTTTTCTAACTCGCGGATCAGCCCAAGCATAGCCTATATCTGCAAGCAAGTTTCCTATTAAGGTTAAAAAAGACCCAATAGTTAAAATCCCCATTATTACAGGAAAATCGCGCATTAAAACTGAATCATAAAAGAGTTTACCCATTCCTGGTATTGCGAAAATTGACTCTGCAATTACAGATCCGCCAATAAGCCCAGGAATAGAAAGTCCTACAATAGTGATAAGAGGAAGAACGGCATTTTTAAGTGCATGAATAAATACAATTTTACTTTCTTTTAGACCTTTAGACCTTGCTGTTGTAATAAAATCTTGATGCAAAATGTCCAACATACCATTTCTTACGTATAGAGATATGCCAGCAAGACCACTAAGGGAGGATATTGAAACTGGAAGAACTAAATGCTTTAAAAGGTCTATAAATTGATGAAAAGTACTAAGGTTTTGATATCCTAAGCTATGGAGCCCAGATATTGGTAGCCATTGATTGCTGACTCCAGTCCAATACATTAATAAAAGTGCTAACCAAAAACCCGGAATTGCGAAACCGATAAAAACAAACAAGGTTATAGAACGGTCAACCCAAGTATTTTGACGAACTGCAGAAAGAGTTCCAAGAAAAATGGAAATAGAAAAAATAATACAAATACCTAAAAGATTGATCATTAAAGTGATTGGAAGCGACTCTTGTATTAACCCCTTAGTAACATTGCCAGATTTGTCTGTTCGTTCCCATAAAACTGGTTTTTGGTGTGATGCAAAAGAGTTACCAAAATCAAGCTGAGCTATTCGCTTTACCCACAAGCCATATTGAATGATGACCGGTTTATCAAGGTTGTAAAGCTCTCTTAATTTTTGTCTAGATTCTTCGGATGCTTTTGGGTTGAAGGATGCTTCGCTCGATGTAACATCACCAGGAGCAAGATGCATAATAAAAAATGATACAAGACTTATTCCAATTAGCATTGGTATCATCCACAATATTCTTTTTATCAAGTATGAGGCCATTATCTCGCCGAAATTTCGTTTCTACGAAGAGGTTCTGGCACAAACCAATCGTAATTATTATGATAAATTCCTGCAGGTGGCGCAGGGTTCTTAATTCCCTTAACCCTTTTATGAACTGCACTTAGCCCGTACCCTGCATATAAATAAATGATTGGAGAATCTTCTAATAGATATTTCGAAAATTTATGGTAAATTTTCTCACGTTTAGAAACGTTTAATTCTTTTCGACCAAGCTCAAGTAATTTATCAACATTTTTATTAGAATACCCAAGAAAATTAAATTGACCAGGCCCTTGTTGGGATGAATGCCATATATTATATTGATCTGGATCAAGAGACAGGCTCCATCCAAGAACAACAACATCAAAATCACCAGTTTTTATAAATCTATTCACAAAGCTTGCCCATTCAATTACCCTTATTGAAACCTCAACCCCAATCTCTTGTAATCTTTTTTGAATTACAACTGCTGTCATTTCTCTTTGTTTGTTTTGGTTTGTAATAATCTCAAACTTCAAGGGCTTGCCATTTTTCATTAAGATTCCATCATTATTTTTTTTAAAGCCAGCTTCTTCAAGCAGTGCAAGCGCTTTAGATGGTTTGTAAGGGTAAGGGCTAAGATTTGGATTTATCCACCTTGTACCGGGCTTATAAGGGCTAGAAATTGGTTCTCCTAGACCTAGAAGCACTCCTTTAATAACCTCATTCTTATCAATCGCATAATTTAGAGCCTGCCTAACTCTGATATCGTTAAATGGGGGTTTTTTAAGATTAAAGCCGAGGTATGTGTAACCATTCCCTAGCTCTTTATAAAGTGCAATTTTTTGTTGCAAATCTTTTCTTGCTGGGAATACTCTTTGATATTGAATTGGGTTTATATTCATAACATCAATATTATCAGCAGTGAGCTCTAAGAATTGTGACGAGGTATCAGGAATTATTCTTGAGATTAGTTTTTTTATTAAAGGAACCCCCAAAACACTCTTATCATTAGCTTTAAGAGTTACTTGTTGGCCACTTATCCACTCATCAAGCTTGTAAAAGCTTGACCCTGTTGGCTTTCGTGAAAAGAAAGTATTATTAATATCTTCATCTTTTAAAATATGCTTGGGAAGAATGTGCAGCGATGTCCAGGTATCCAAGGCTGGAGCGTAACTATTTTCGTAAGTAACTTTGAATGTCAAAGGATCGGGGGTAGAAGCCTTTTTAACGAGTTGATAGTCGGAAGCATAAGGAGTTCTAGTATTAGGATTGGTTATTAATTTCCACGTGAATAATACATCTGCACTTGTAAGTGGCTTCCCGTCTGCCCATTGAAGGCCTTTTTTTAATTTAAAACTAATCGTTTTTTGGTTGTTAGAGATTGCCCAGCTTTCTGCCAAATCTGGAGCATAATTTAAATTTTCATCATATTTGAGTAGGGAGTTAAATATATTTCCAGCTATTGCTGATGAGGCTGAATCACCAGCAATCATAGCAATAAGATTACTCGGTTCTCCAGCCATAGCATTAATAAGGCTTCCACCAGAAACGTTTTTAAATTTTCCATTATAATCAATGACTTCAGAAGTCTCTTTTGAGCAACTTACTAGACATATTGATGAGATAAGAATAGCAATATAGTTAGAAAATAAGAATTTTTTTTTCATATGCTCATAAAGTAAGTTATTTAGGAATATCTAAAGTATGACCTATGATTATTTTATCCGATCGTAGTTCATTAAATTCTTTAATATCTTTAACTGCGATATTGTATTTGTCGGAAATATGACTCAAAGTTTCGCCACGTGAAACTTTGTGCGTTATTATTGATGAGTAATTATATAATTCGTTAACATTGGTAGGGAAGTATGTTGTTATTGCATCTTTATTAGGTATTAAAATAGTGCTATTTCTTCTAAATGATTTCCTACGCTCTAAGCGATTAACTTGAATTAGTATTTTTCTGTCAATCCCAAATTTTTTAGCAACTTGCGCAACACTTTCTTTCTTTTTTGGCTTATATGAATCCCAATTTGATAAAGGTTTGTCGTAGCCATGAAGGTTGTAATTAAATATATGAATATTTTGATAGGGTAAGTTTATTTTTTGAGGCGTACCTTTTACATTAATGAGCGGTCTTTTATGTTGAGGGTTTAATAGTCGAAATTCCTCAATTGATATCTCAGCAAGCCTTGCAATAAGTTGGGTATCAATATTTTTATCAACTTCAACAACCTCAAAATACGGTTGGTTTTTTATTTTAGGTAAATCTAATCCATATTTTTTAGGATTACTTATAATATTTTTTATAGCAAATAGTTTTGGCACATAGTTTTTTGTTTCTCTTGGTAATCTGAGACTGTAGTAGCCTGTTGGTTTTTTATTTCTTTTATTTCTTTTGATTGCTCTACCTACTCTTCCTTCACCTGCATTATATGAAGCAAGAGCTAATTCCCATGTTCCAAAATCTTTGTGAAGCTTTTCTAAATAATTTAAAGCAGCGTTCGTTGCTTCCATTACTGTCCTTCTGTTATCAACCCACCAATTTTGCTCTAATCCATAAATCTTTCCTGTGGAAGGTATAAATTGCCACATACCTGCTGCTTTTTGTCTTGAAGTCGCTATTGGGTTATAAGCGCTTTCTATCATTGGTAAGAGAGCTATTTCCATCGGCATATTTCTTTTTTCAACTTCACCAACAACATAAAACAAATATTTTTCGCTTCTTGAAAGCATTCTTTGAACGTATTCTGGTCTTTTTGAGTACCATTTTTCAAAGTTTCGTATTCTACGACTTGGCCTTTCCTTCATCTGATAACCGTTATTAATTCTCGTCCAAATACTATATTTATAAGTATCTTTACTATCATTAACATTTTCTTTTTGGCCAATAACTGTTATTTGCTGCCCCAATGCATTTGTTTCAGATTGGACATTAGTTGTTATTGAAAAGAACAGGATTAATAATAAAGTTTGTAAAAATATATTACTTTTAAAATTCATCTTTTCTCTTTCTAATTAATTTAAACTCTCTACTTGTTTTTACCCTAAGAAAAGGATTTGTTTCAAGCTCTTCTTGAAGTATTGATGGAATAGTGATTTGAACATCTTGCAATTTTTTATATCGCTCATTTAGTTGGTAATTGTCTGGATCTATAGTCAATGCAAATTGAATATTTTCTTTGGTATATTCATGGGCACAGTATACTTTTGTATTGGCATTAAGCGAAGAAATTTTTAATAATGAGTTAAACATTTCATCATATGTACCTTCAAACAATCTACCGCAACCACATGCAAATAGAGTATCGCCACAAAATAAATTTTCCTTATCGACATAGACAATATGGTCTAAAGTATGGCCTGGTGTTTCAATTACACTGAACTTAATTTTAGTTCCAGAGATTAAAATTGTATCGTCTTCTTTTGCAATTATGTATTTAAACCTAAATTCAATATTTTCTGGTCCGTAAATTTGAACTTTGGGATAATAATTGATTAATTCCTCAACACCTCCCATATGGTCATAATGTTTATGAGTAATTAAAATTGCTTTTAAATTCACATTTCTTTCTTTCAGTGTTTTAAGAACGGGTTTTGCATCACCCGGATCTATAATTATACCGTTGAGTTTTTCTTGGACCAACCAAATATAGTTGTCTTTGAATGCTTTGATTGGAAGTATATTTATATTATTATTTGTGGGTAATGTTGAATACATATATAGCTTAAGTTTACCTTGTTTTTATGTTATTTTTAAAATTATGAATTGGTTTAAATCAAAAACTGCAAAAAATCTTATTGAGCAAGAGAAAATAATTATTAATAAATTTATTGAAGATAAATTTGGTTATTATGCTCTTCAAATCGGCTGGCCTTTTGCAGATTTTCTTGAGCAATCAAGAATTAATAAGCATATATTTAATGATGGACCTTTAAGAAATATTGTTTTTGATAGCAATGCTATCCCACTTGTTGAAGATTCAATCGATTTAGTTATTTGCCCTCATTTTGTTGAGCAGGGATATAATAAAGATAAATTTAGTGAGTTGTTTCGTGTAATAATTCCTGGCGGGCATTTAATTATTATTGCTTTTAATCCCTTTAGTCTTGCTGGAATTAAAAATTTTTTTTCTTTTGATATGGAATTTCCTTGGAATTCTAAATTTTTAAGTATGACAACTATTCAAAATGAATTAAAAAAATCAGGTTTTTCAGTTGTTGAGGCTAAAATTTCGAACTATCAATTTATTATTTTTGATAATCACTATTTTTTTAATTCTCATTTTGAAAGTATTGGGAACCGCTGGCTACCACTTTTTGGCAATATTTTTTTTATAGTTGCACAAAAAAAAGTAATCAGTCTAACTCCAATTAAGCCAAAATGGAAAAATACTAAAAAAAGAACTATCTTAAAGGAGGAGTAGTTTTAATATGATTAATATTTATACAGATGGGGCATGTAAAGGCAACCCTGGACCTGGTGGCTGGGGCGCATTAATAATTGATGGCGCTAATGAAAATGAAATATGTGGCGGCGAGCCAAATACCACAAATAATAGGATGGAGATTCTTGCAGTAATTATGGCTTTAAAAACTTTAGATGCTAAAAGTGAAGTAACAGTCTTTACCGATTCAACTTATGTGCAAAAGGGTATTAATGAATGGATTAGTAAATGGAAAATTAATGGCTGGAGAACAAGTAATAAAAAAGATGTAAAGAATAAAGATTTATGGCTCCAATTAGATAACATAACTTCCAAATTTAAGATAAGCTGGATTTGGGTAAAAGGTCATTCTGGTCACCCAGAAAATGATAGGGCAGATTATTTAGCAAACCAAGGCGTTGGTATGGAGAAAGCAATACTATGAGGCAGATATTTTTAGATACTGAGACTACTGGGCTTGACCCTAATCAAGGGCATAGGATTATTGAAATTGCTGCAGTGGAAATGAGTAATCGCCAACTAACCACAAATCATTATCATACTTACTTAAATCCTGGAAGAGACATTGATCAAGCTGCACAAGAAGTTCATGGAATAACTTCTGAATTTCTTCAAAATAAACCTTTATTCAAAGATATTGCATTTGAGTTTATAAATTTTATTAAAGATTCTGAAGTGATTATTCATAACGCACCTTTTGATGTTGGTTTTCTTAATATGGAGTTAGGAAAGATAAATCTCGATAAATTAGAAAAGCATTCAGCATCTATTTTTGACACTCTAAAATTTGCTAAAGAAATAAGACCAGGCCAAAGAAACAATTTAAATGCTTTGTGTAAGGCTTATGATGTAGATAATACATCAAGAGCTTTTCATGGCGCACTTCTTGATGCAGAATTACTTTGTGATGTTTACCTCGGAATGACAAGAGGGCAGGAAGCATTCCCAATTAGTTTTTCTGAAAGTTCCGAAGGGTCTATTTTAGAGGATGTAAATCAAGATGGGCTTATTGTTACAAATCCTAATAGCAATGAATTAGAAGCACATAATAACTTTATTTCGAAAATAACGATTAAAAATTAAATACAATACCTAGTATACATCCGCCCAATTGTTAGGAGTTTCGTAGAGTCTAACTTTAAATGGCTTAATTAACTGACCGAATTCTTCATTAAATGATATTTTTAATTTCTCCATAGCTATTAAGGCCATATTTTCAGCAGTTGGAACCAATGGAAAAATTACAGTTTTATGGCCATCCAATGATTCTAAAAATTTAAGAACTACGACATCACCTTTGTAAACTATAAATGAATGATCCCATTCCTCTACGATAGTTTTTTTTATTAGTTCTTTTGCATCTTTGAAATCCATAACCATTCCAAAATCTGAGTTTGATTTATCGGAAACAACCTCACCCTTAATAGTTACCTCAATAGCATATCTGTGACCATGAAGATTTTTACAAGAGCTTTTATGGGAAGGAATTCTATGGCCAGCATCAAATTCTAATTTTGTGGTAATTTCCATTTAAATTTTATCTATAGCGCTTATTCTCTCAAGAGCAGGGGGGTGAGAGTCATAAAAATTTGAATGAAGAGGGTCTGGTGTTAACGTCGACGCATTATCCCTATATAATTTTATTAGTGAAAGTTTTAAATCTGCAGGGTCAGCATACTTACATGCATATTCATCCGCTTCAAATTCATTTTTTCTCGAATAATACGCCATCAAGGGTCTAATGAAAAAGATAAAAAGAGGAGATATCAATAAAAATAGCAATAATCCATTTGCATCACTTTGAATGACCCCTAATGACTCATAAAACCATGAGCTATCTTTTAAAATTCCCAGCGCATATAAGCCTATAAAGCTAATAACAAACATCAGAATAATTCTTTTTTTAACATGGTTATGATGGAAGTGGCCTAACTCATGTGCCAAAACTGCTTCAATTTCTTTATGGGAAAGTTTTTCAAGAAGTGTATCAAAGAATACTATTCTTTTAGAATTTCCAAACCCTGTAAAATACGCATTTCCATGATTACTCCTCAGCGACCCATTCATTACGAAAAGTCCATCTGACTTAAAGCCACATTTTAAAAGTAATTTTTCAATTTTAATTTTTAGCTTTGCATCTTTTAGCGGTAAAAATTTATTAAAAAATGGTGCAATATAAGTTGGGTAAAGGGTGAGCATCAAGAAATTAAAAATAGAAATAAATACCCATAGCCATAGCCACCATAAATCACCTAAGTTTGAAATGATCCATAGTGATGCTAGAAGTATCGGAATACCAATAATCACGCTTAAGATGGATTGTTTAATTAGGTCTGTTATAAATATTTTGGAAGTCATTCGATTAAATCCAAATCTTTCATCAATATTAAAAGTTTTATAAATGCTAAGTGGTAGATCAACTAATGACGATATAAGCATGATTGATATAATAACCATTGCTCCGATAACTAATTCATTGTTGATTGAATTGCTGAATATGTCTGTGAGTATGTTTATTCCGCCACCCAAGGTAAGTAAGTATAAAAATATAGCTTGAATAAATAAATCAATTACCCCAATATTCGATTTAGCGATAGTATAATCTGCTGCTTTTTTATGATCTAATATTGAAATTGTTTTAGAGAAGGCGGTTGGAACCTTTTTTTTATTTTTATGTATATGAGCTATGTGCCTTTTTGTAAGCCATACTTGAAAGATTGTTGTGGTAATTAATAAAAAAATAAATAAATAATAAAAAGTAAGTGACATAATGATTGTAATAAACTAAAAAGAGTATTGTGAAGTAAAAGCTTGATAAAAGTAAGTTTAAAGTGAAATTAATATAATATTTTAATGGAAATCATGATGAGCAAAAGTAATGACAATTTAATATGGCTGGATATGGAAATGAGCGGTCTAAATTCAGAAACGGATAAAATCCTTGAGATCGCTGTTATTATAACCGATCCTTTTTTGAAGATTATAGCCGAGAGTCCAGTTCTAGTTTTGAATCAATCTGACGAAGTTTTAGCAAAAATGGATTCATGGAATCAATCTACTCATGGAAAATCAGGGTTAATAGAAAAAGTTAAAAACTCTAAAACAAATGAGGAGTCAGCTACCCATCAATTATTAGAATTTCTTCGGGGATATGTAGGAAAAAACAAATCTCCTATGTGTGGAAACTCTATATGTCAGGATAGAAGGTTTATGGCAAAGTATATGCCAGATTTAGAATCTTACTTTCATTATCGCAACCTTGATGTCAGTGTCTTCAAGGAACTAGCAAAGAGATGGAAGCCTGAGTTAATCCATGGATTTAAGAAAAAGGGCAAGCACGAAGCTTTAGCAGATATTTTGGAATCTATAGAAGAGCTGAAGTATTATCGTGAACATTTTATTAAAGTCTAAGTACATGTTTAATTTTACATTTACAAATTTTTTGATAGTGGGTTTTGCTGCAGCAATTGGAGCTTGGTTAAGATGGTTAATAGGCTATCTTTTGTATGTTTTATATCCAGGACTCCCTCTTGGTGCCCTTGCTGTTAATTTATTAGGTGGGTTTTTAATGGGTATTTCAATTGCATACTTCCAAAATACAGCTACAAACTTAAGTGAAGAGCTAAAGTTATTTATCAATATTGGGTTTTTAGGGGGTTTAACAACTTTCTCTGCTTACACCTCGGACATATTTTCTTTTTTACAAAAAGGGGAGGTGCAAACAAGTTTCATATTCATGGTTGGCCATGTACTCGGTGCATTGATAATGGCATGTATTGGTTGGTATATCCTTATTTTTTTGACTGACTAGCTTTCTTCACTGCACTAGTTTTCTTAACTGCACTAGTTTTCTTAACTGCACTAGTTTTCTTAACTGCACTAGTTTTCTTAACTGCACTATCATCACCTTTAGTTTTTGTTGTTTTTTTTGTTTCAATCATAACTAGCTTTGTAGCTCCAACTTCTTTCTTCGGTTGAGTCTGCCAAGAAGCAGTTTTTTTAGTTTTCGCTTTCTTTTCCTCTGGAAGTTTTGATTTAGCAGTTGAATTTTTTAGAGGAGCTTTAGTTTCTACAAGTTTAAGACCCACTTTAGTCAGGTCTACTTTCTCTAATTTTTCCACCTTTCTTTTTGGTCTAGCTTTAGCCTCATGTGCTATCTCTGGCTTAGCTTCTTTTTGCATGCTAATTTCATTCATTACAGGCATACTTTCTTTTTTTACTGCAGCCTGCATTTTATTTTGGCCCTCATTTCTTACTTCACTTTGATTAGTTTTCCCAGCATTTAAATTATTTCTATTTCTATTGTTGTTATTATTTCTATTTCTATTGTTGTTATTATTTCTTCTTCTATTATTATGTGATCCTTGAGTGTTTTTTATTTCCTCAGTGTTTTTTATTTCCTCAGTATTTTTTATTTCCTCAGTATTTTCTTCTATTTGTACCCCTGCCGAGTCATCATTTGCTGTACCAATTAAATTTTTAAAGAACCCAAAAATAGTTTTATTATTTTTAGATTTAGTATTTCTTTGCGATGGAACAATCGCCTTTACAACCGGCTCTAATCTCTCTTTCTGGTTTTGTTCAGCTTCATCATTATTTTGAATCGATTCAAGTGGTGGCTCAACAGCTTTGTAGTTAGCCTTACTTGTTTTTTGAGAAGATCTTTCAAGATTATATTTAGGAATTTCGTAGTATCTATTTGGAATTATAACAATTTCATTATTGGTTTTGGCTTCAATAGCTGCTATATCTTTCCTTTTTTCATTTAACAGAAGCGTGGCTACCTCAATTGGTATTTGAACTGAGATAATTTGGCCTGTATCTTTATTTGCTTCTTCTTGAATCATTCTAAGCATATATAATGATGTTGACTGAATATCCCTAACCCTCCCTGTTCCTTGGCATCTTGGGCATACACCATTGACTGCTTCCCCTATACTTGGCTTAAGTCTCTGCCTCGATAACTCTAACAAGCCAAACCTTGATATTTTACTTGTTTGTATTCTTGCTTTGTCGAGCTTTAAGGCGTCCCTAATCCTGTTTTCAACTTCTTTTTGATTTTTTAAATTTTCCATATCAATAAAATCAATTACTATTAGCCCACCAATATCTCTTAAACGCAATTGTTTTGCTACTTCATCAGCAGCTTCGAGATTGGTACTTAAAGCAGTGTTTTCAATACTTCTTCCTTTGGTTGAACGGCTTGAATTAACGTCAACGGAAACAAGTGCTTCAGTATGATCGATAACAAGCTCACCCCCTGACGGAAGCCTTACCTCTCTTAGGAAAGCCGATTCAATTTGGTTTTCGATACCATATTTAGTAAATAAAGAAATTTCATCTTCATAAAATTTAACTCTATCTGCATAATTAGGCATCACATGGCTAATAAATTGGTGTGCTTGATCAAAAATTTCTTTTTTATCAATAAGAATTTCTTCAATATCTTCGTGGAAGTAATCTCGAATCGCTCTCACCACCAGATTACTCTCTTGGTAGATTAGGAACGGTGCAGGTTGTGCATCTGCAGCACCTTCTATAGCATCGTATAGTTGAGTTAGATAGTCTAAATCCCACTGAACTTCATCTAAAGATGCACCAATTCCTGCAGTTCTTCCTATTACACTCATACCTTTTTTAACTTTTACTTTGGATAGTATTTCTTTAAAATCGAATCTTTCTTCACCTTCAACCCTTCTAGAGATACCACCACCACCTGTGTTGTTGGGCATCAAGACAATATACCTTCCAGCCAATGATAAGTAAGATGTCAGGGCAGCACCCTTATTCCCTCGCTCCTCTTTACTTACCTGGATAATGAGTTCTTGGCCTTCAGATATAACATCTTTAATTGATACATCTTTTTTTCTAGTTTTTTTGGAATAAAATTCAGGAGCTATTTCTTTAAATGGTAAGAAGCCATGACGGTCAACACCATAATTAACAAAAGCAGCTTCTAATGAAGGCTCAACCCTTGTTACAACTGCTTTATATATGTTACTTTTTCTTTGTTCTTTGTTGCCTCTTTCAAAATCTAAATCTTCTAGTTTATTTTCATTTATAGTTGCAACACGAAGTTCATCTGACTGGGTGGCATTAAAAAGCATGCGTTTCATTACAATTTCTCCATTAAAAATTTTTTATGAAGATTTTATGTAAAGAATTTGGAATTATTTATTGTCAAAGTTACTTGCAAGCGTAACAAATTATGAATATTTTCATAATTAGTATCCAGCTTTTATCTATGACTTCATCAAATTAAATATATATTTTATATCTAGTTAAATTATTCTTAATTTCAGTTAAATTCTTTTAAAAATCTTTTTATATTCTTTCTGCTTCTTATTTTTTTTTGGTGAGCAGACCTAACCTCGAATTCTTTGTACATGTATAATTCAGAACTGTTTTTCTCTTTAGACTTGTAAAGATATCTGAACTTCTTGAGTATATGTGATAAATGATTAAAAGAAAACAATAAAATGGTAGACCATATAAAAAATAAAGTTCTTTATGAGCTAATAGATGAGTCTAGTGAGGGTCAAAAAATTGATAATTTTTTAATAAAATTTTTAAAAAATGTACCAAAAAGTCATATCTATAAAATATTGAGAAGCGGTCAAGTTAGAGTTAATAAAAAAAGAATTAGAACAGACTTTAGGCTTGCTTTAAATGACTCTGTTAGGATACCGCCTGTAGATTTTGTAAGAAAAAAAAGTGTTACTCCCAATAAAATAAATTTAGATGAGTTTAAGATTTTTGAAGAAAATATTTTGTTTGAAGATGATTCTTTACTTGTACTTAATAAGCCTTCGGGTGTTGCAGTTCACGGTGGAAGTGGCTTAAGCTATGGCATTATTGAATTAGTTCGAAATGGCCGCCCAGAGCACAAATTTTTCGAACTAGCTCATCGAATAGATAAAGATACATCTGGGGTTCTTTTGATTGCAAAAAAAAGATCAGCTTTAGTTGGAATTCATAAACAAATGCGAGAAAAGAAAGTGCACAAAAAATATCAGGTAGTAGTTAAGGGGGTCTGGAAAGAAAAACAAAAAATTGTTGATTTGGACTTACTAAAAACGACTGCCAACAACGGCCAAAATAAAGTCAGAGTTATTGAGCCAAGCCAAAAGAATCCATTAGCAAAGGCATCAAGGTCTGTTTTTTTTCTTAAAAAGAACTTCAACTCTTATAGCCTACTCGATGTGAAGCTCATAACTGGAAGAACGCATCAAATACGAAGCCAATTATCCCATTTAGGCTTCCCAATTTTAGGTGATGAGAAATATGGTGATTTTATTCTTAATAAGTCTTTAAAAAAGATGGGGCTTAAAAGAATGCTTCTTCACGCTGCAGAATTGGGATTTGTTCACCCTTTAACTTTGGAAAATATTTTTATTAAAGCACCTATGCCCATTCATATTGCTAATTTTATATCTAAAAATGAATAAGAAAAAATTTGATATATTAATATTTGACTGGGAAGGAACTCTAGCTGACAATGCTCTTCAGTCTAAAAAAAAATTTCATACCCAACTTTTTGCTGGAGTAGAATTAGGGATTAAGGAGCTTAAGAGACAGGGCTATCTTTTATGTATCGCAACAGGAAAGGGAAGGAAAAGCTTAAATCAAGACCTTATAGATACAAATTTAAAAGATTATTTTTTAATAACTAAAACTGTAGATGAGTGCTTTTCAAAGCCACACCCACAAATGATTATGGATATTTTAAATTTTACGATGATTGACTCCCAAAGGGCATTAATGATAGGTGATAGCAGTTATGACCTAGAAATGGCTAATAATGCAGGTGTTCCATGTTTGGCAGTTGTTTACGGAAGTGAGTCTTTGGAGCAATTAAAAAAATTCGATACTTTAGACGTAATTGAAAATTCGTATGATCTTTTTGATTGGTTAAGAATTAATGGTTAATCAAATTCTTATTAAAAAAGATAGCTTTACTAAAGATCCTAGCACGGTAAAATTTAATTTTTCAGAAGGTGGAGAAAGTAAGTCAGGATTCATTGTTTTTTTTGAGGCTAAATATTATGCATATAGAAATAAATGTCAACATCTTGCAGTAGAGCTGGACTGGGATAACAATGAATTTTTTGAGGAAGAAGAAAAGTTTATAGTTTGTGCAACACATGGAGCGATTTATGAGCCTTCATCGGGTAAATGTTTAATGGGCCCATGTGCGGGGGAAAAATTAGAAATTTTAAATCTAAAAATCTTAGAAGATAAATTAATTGTAACTATTTAAGGCTTAAATATGGCAGAGCAGCAAGGTAAGGATTGGGAAAAAAAAACGATTGAAAAAATCGCTATGGAATCTTTGGTTCAGCAAAAAATTTCAAGGCGATGGAGTGTATTTTTTAAATTAGTTAGCTTAATTTACCTAGGCTGGGTATTGTTTTTTGTACTAACGTCTTCAAATAGCTCAACTATTGCAAGTGGAGACTTTACAGCTCTAATTACTTTAAATGGCGAGATTGGGGTTGATTCAGAAGTATCGGCAATTAATGTTAAAAGCAGCTTAAAAGAAGTTTACGAGAATCCAGGAACAAAGGCTCTCATTTTGGCAATTAATAGCCCCGGAGGAAGTCCTGTTCAGTCAGGCATAATAAATGATGAGATTAATAGGTACAAAGCGCTTCATCCGCAAATACCAATCTATGCAGTTATTGAGGACATGTGTGCTTCTGGTGGATATTATATAGCTGTAGCTGCTGATAAAATCTTCGTTGATAAGGCAAGCATAGTTGGATCAATTGGGGTTCTTATGAATGGATTTGGTTTTGCTAAGGCAATTGAAAATTTAGGAATTGAAAGACGCCTAATTACATCCGGAGAAAATAAAGCAATTTTAGATCCATTTCTCCCTGTTCAGCCAAAACAAAAAGAATTTATGCAAAATCTTTTGAAGGAAGTTCATGATCAATTTATTGAGGTTGTTAAAAAAGGGCGCGGGAATAAACTATCACTTAATCCAGAGATTTTTTCTGGTCTTTTTTGGTCAGGCGAGTCTGCAATTAATCTCGGTTTAGCTGATGGTTATGGCGATATAGATTTGGTCGCACGAGAGATTGTTGGTCATGAGAAAATTATTGACTTTACAGCTCAAAGTAATTTTGCTGACAGATTTGCAAAGAGGCTAGGTGCAAGCATTAGTTCTAACTTGCGTAACGAAATTTTAAATAATAACTTAAAAAATATTAAACTAAATTAGTAACTTATATATTTTTCTTGGTGTAATTTATTAGGTTATTAGTCGAAGAATCAAACCCAATTGTTTCATTTGGCTCAATTAATTTTGGTAGTACAAGTTTTGCAATTTGTTTTCCATACTCAACACCCCATTGGTCAAATGAATTGATATTCCATATAACTCCTTGAGTAAATATTTTGTGTTCATATATAGCTATTAGCCTACCAAGTGATTTTGGAGTTAACTTATCAAAGAGAATTGAAGTTGAAGGTCTGTTTCCCTCAAAAGTTTTGTGAGGAGTTAAAGTTTTTATTATATTTTCGTCTAGACCTTGATTTTTTAATTCCGCACGAGCTTCTTTATCAGTTTTTCCCATCATTAATGACTGGGTTTGAGCAATAAAGTTAGCAATAAGTATTTTATGATGCTCATTTCCATTATTGCCAATTGAGTAGTGTGAGTGAATTGGCATTATGAAATCACTTGGAATAACTTCGGTGCCTTGATGAATTAGTTGATAAAAAGCATGTTGTCCATTAGTTCCGGATTCACCCCATAATATTGGACCGCTATGGTATTGAATTTTCTCACCATTCCTATCTATAAACTTACCGTTACTTTCCATATCTGCTTGTTGGAGGTATGAAGGAAATAACGATAAGCCTTGATCATATGGAAGCACAGCGTGAGTATTTAACTTAAAGAAATTTATATACCAGACACCTATTAGTGCAAGCATTACAGGGATATTTTCGTGAAGTGGGGCATCCTTGAAGTGGTTGTCAATATCATGAGCACCATCTAAGAGTTGTTCAAATTTTTCCATTCCTATGAAGATAGCTATCGAGAGTCCTATTGCAGACCATAAAGAATATCTTCCACCTACCCAATCCCAAAACTCAAACATATTATCTTTGCTGATACCAAATTTTTCAACAGCAGCTTCGTTAGTAGATATTGCCACAAAATGATTCTTTATGGATTCTTGATCTTTTAAATATTTTAGCAACCATGATCTTGCAGAATAAGCATTCGTCATCGTTTCTTGTGTTGTAAAAGTTTTTGAAGCAATAATGAATAGAGTTGTCTCAGGGTCACAAAGCTCTAGTGTTTGAGCGATATCTGCACCGTCAATGTTTGAAACAAAATGAGGTGTAATATCTTTAGTGCCATATGATTTTAATGCATCACAAACCATTGCTGGCCCTAAGTCAGAGCCACCAATGCCAATATTGACAATACTTTTAATCTTTTTTCCAGTATAGCCTTGAGCCTTACCGCTTCTTACGTCGTTAGAGAAGCTTTTCATTTGACCTAATACTTTATTGACATTTGGCATAATATCTTTGCCATCTAACAAAATAGGCTTATTTGATCTATTTCTTAGGGCTATATGGAGCGCCGATCTATTTTCAGTAAAGTTAATTTTCTCGCCCGAGAATAGACGATCACGCCAGTCTTCAAGTTTGGCTTCTTTTGCTAAGCTTACAAGGAGGTCTAGCGTTTCATCCGTAATTCTATTTTTCGAAAAGTCTACTAAAAAATCCTCATACTGAATATGGTATTTGTTAAATCTATCGTCATCATTGTCAAACAAGTCACGCATGTGGGTTGACTTTATTTTTTCAAAGTGGTTATTAAGCGCTTTCCATGATGAGCTTTTGTTAATTGTGGACATAGAAAAATCTTGAATTAATTTAGTTGATTTATTAAGTTTGTAATTGTAGCAAATTTTACAGTAATTATAGCTATAGAATTAATTCTGATGTTGATTAATAGCCCATAAAATATGTTCTTGCACTAGTTTGGTTGTATCTTTTAGTCGAGACTGCAAAACTTTGATAACTTTGTCTGATTTAGGAGCATTTCCAAGACTTACTGCAACATTTCTAAGCCATTGATTGTAGCCAATTCTTAGTATTGCGCTGCCATTAAAAATTTTTTTGAATTCTTGTTCAGAAATTTTAAAACTGTCAATAAGTGATAAATTATCAAGGTTATGTCTAGTATTAAAATCTTTTTCTTTTGTTATTTTTCCATACTTATTCCAAGGGCAGACTAATTGGCAATCATCGCAACCGTATATTCTGTTACCAATAGGCTTTCTATATTCAATAGGAATCGACCCTTTAAATTCAATCGTTAAATAAGATATACATTTATTAGCATCGAGCTTGTACGGAGCAATAATTGCTTTTGTAGGACATACGTCAATACATGCCGAGCATGTTCCACAATGGTTTGATTTTTTTTCATCTATAACTAGAGGTAGGGTGGTATAAATTTCCCCAAGGAAGAACCATGATCCATTTTCTTTATTTAAGAGGAGGGTATGCTTCCCTCGCCATCCCAAACCAGCTTTTTCAGCTAGTTCAACTTCTAATACTGGAGCACTATCAGTAAAAACTCTAGAATCAAATGAGATATCCTTAATCTCTTCTTTTAGTTTTTTAGTTAAAGCCTTTAATTTTCCACGAATAACTTTATGATAGTCTCTTCCTAAGGTGTACCTTGAAATATAAGCTCTATTTTTATCTTGAAGTATCTTAAGTGTGTTTTCTTTTTGAGGGAAATAATTGAGTCTTACAGAAATTACTGTTAGAGTCTTTGGAACTAATTGAGTAGGATCAAATTTTATATCTTTGTGCTTTTCTAGATAATGCATTTCTCCTTGAAAGCCGGCTTTAAGCCATTCATGATAGGACTTTTTTGTTTGATTAAGATTTATATCGGAGATACCAATTTCATCGAAACCTAATTCATGGCCCCATGCTTTAATTTTCTCTGTAATTGATTTCCAAATTAATTTATCATTCATAAGATAAAAATAATAAACTAAAACCATCATGAAAGAATTAAAAATTTTACTTTCCAATGAAAAAAATACTTTAGATTTAGGTGAAAATATTTCAGCCCATCTGACTGAGGGGCTTCTAATATTTCTTAAAGGAGATCTGGGCGCAGGTAAAACAACTTTAGCAAGAGGTATAATTAAAAGTCTTGGCTACGTTGGCTCTGTTAAAAGTCCTACCTATAGCCTCATTGAGCAATATGAGTTTGATATATTTACTTTAAATCATTTTGATCTTTATAGATTTACAAGTCCTAATGAATGGTTTTCGTCTGGCTTTCAAGAATATATAAATAGTTATGACGTCACCCTTATTGAGTGGCCAGAGAAATCTGCTGAATTTCTCCCCAAACCTGATTTAGAAATTGAACTTTCATATAAAAATGAAAGCCGAATTGCTAAAATAAACAGTTTTACTGAAAAAGGAAATAAATGCTTAGAAAACCTATCTTGATGAAATCTTTTATCTTTTGTTTTTTGTTTTTATTTACTTTGTCAGCAACTGCTGAAAATATAGTTAGCGAAACTAGAGTTTGGCCAGCACCTGATTACACAAGGGTAACAATCGAATCCTCCTTATCAATCTCCAACGATCAAATGATACTTCAAAATCCTGAAAGAATTGTGGTTGATTTAAAGGGCATTAAGTTAAATGATGCGCTTAAGCAATTAAGCTCTCAGGTGGATGGGCTTGGCCCAAATATTAAAAAAATTCGTGTTGGGCAATTTAACCCAAAAGTCACTAGGCTAGTTATTGATCTTAAAGCCTCAGCAAGTGTAAAGATATTTTCTCTAAAACCATTTAAGGAGTATAAGCACAGACTAGTCATTGATGTTTATCCGAAAGAAAGAGATGAGCTTGCAAGCTTACTTAAACAGCTTAAGCAAAAAGATAATAGACAGCAATCAACTGAGCCCGCCATTCCTAAGATTAAAAAATCAACCATCATCGCAATTGATGCTGGCCATGGTGGCGAAGACCCAGGGGCAAAGGGGGCAAGGGGAACTTACGAAAAAGTTATAACGCTTCAGATAGCTAAAAAATTAAAAAAAGTTATAGATAAAGAGCCCTATATGGAGGCAGTATTAATTAGAACAGGGGATTACTATGTTCCTCTTATAAAAAGAGTTTCAAAGGCAAGAAAAATAAAAGCAGATATTTTT
>Ga0209383_1000716_pt1 | contig 22408 bp, 45 predicted proteins | sample CoawatmetaG02DNA_FD_187510 | JGI IMG/M metagenome (GOLD analysis project Ga0209383, IMG submission 187510) | Marine microbial communities from the West Antarctic Peninsula - Coastal water metaG029-DNA (SPAdes) (version 2) | ecosystem: Environmental > Aquatic > Marine > Coastal ... | reverse complement strand
TGTTTCCTGCTGCACCTGAATTTCTAAAGAATATTGTGCATCCTAAGTTTCCTGATGTAATTTTTGGAATACCAATAGTTAATCCATCTGTTGCTACATTGTGGTCGTTTCCTAAATCGCTTTCTGAAATATCTCCAGTTGCTGTATAGTAAGATTGTCCAACTTGATTTCGGACATCGTCATTTGATAAATAGTTGAAAGTGCTCATTTTTTTAATTTATTTTTATTTATTATTTATTTAATTTTGCTAAAACTCTATCTAAAGTATTTCCTACTCTATTTTGAGAATATAAAAATCCTTTATTATTTGTAGATTTTTTAGATTCTGGACTGTGTTTTATTGGTGTTACTGAAGGTTCAGATAATTTTTCAATTTCATTATCTAAAAGAGATTTAAATTCTTCTTTTACTGTTCTTGATTTTAAACTACCATCATTTACTTCTTCAACTTGATCCTCCATTTTAGATTCCTTATCACCTTTTAAATCGGCAATAGCATCCTCAAGATTTTGAATTTTAACTTCCATTTCTCTAAAAGAATCTTTAGTAACATAATTACCTTCATCTGCCATTTCCTTTTCTTCTTCTTGGTCTTCATATTCATCTTTATCTTCCATATCTTCTGTTATTTCCTTTTCTGGTACTTTATCAGATACTTCTCTCATATCAGCAATTAGTCCTTCTTCTTCTACAACAAGTAACCTTCCATCTTCTAAAATATATTCGCCAACAGGCATTGCTACTTTCTCATCGTCTGTCATAATGAAAATTTCCTTTCCTTTTTCGAAAGATTCAGCTTCTACTCTAGTTCCATTTTCTAATTTCATTTCCTCTAATTTGATTTGGATGTCTAAAAGTGTCTTAATTTTATTTAACATTTGTGTACTTTTCATAATTATTTATATAACGGTTATTAATTTAAATTTTGTGTTTTCAACTTATTTTTGTTATTGAACCAATGCCTTGAGCCCATATAGAACCATCGCAACATTGCCTAGAATAATTTAAAGTATCAGGACATAAACAAGCTCTTTGTCCTCCATTTTGTGCTGCTCTTGCAGGAATATAACCTGCACTACCAGGTCTTCTATTTTTTCTTATTCTTCTAATCATTGATCAAAATATCTTTTATTGATTCAAGTAATTTATTATTATTAACCTCCATTTTTTCTTCAACTGATTCTTTAGGAGATTCCATCTTATCTGCAAAGTATCCTTCAATACTAAAACCTTTAACTTTATTTGTTTTAACGTACTCGTTCCATATTTCATCGTTGTTAACTTTTATGGTACCCATCCAAGTGCCAATTGGTACATTTAAATTATATAAACGGCTTTTATCTTCGGTTTCACTTTCAACGATCCAAGATTCTACAAGTGTTAAACCACTTAAAGTATGTTGGTGTTCTAAAGTTGAATTGTTTTGGTTACCGTTTTTTAAATATAATTGAGATGCTTTTGAAATTGTATCTTTTGAGAAATAAATATAATATTCATCTTCACCAGATTTTCTATAAATTGGTTTATTAGGCACAAGTAAAGCACCCATTAATAATTTTTTATCTTTTGATACCTCAGCAAGTTTAATCTCTTTGCTGTTTAAAGCAATAAAATCTTCTTCTATAGCAGGTGATTCAACTATCGAAATTGCCTCAATTCCTGAACCTTCTTGGTCTTCATCAAGTACTAATTCTATAATCTTCATATTAATATAACGTATTTAATTGTTAATTTTGTTTTTATATTGTAGCTCCTTCTACAATATTTCTTTGTAAACTTTGTGCAGTAGTAACATCGTTAGAAACTACAAACGCTCTTACAGGTGTTTGCTCCTGTTGTCCTATTGCAGATGCCAATTGATTTGTTTCACTTGCTCCTACTGTATTGAATGTTGGTGGTAATTGTGGTATTGATGGTGTTCCACCACCTCCACCACTAACTGTAGGACTAGGTGTCGAACCTTTACCATCTGCTTTTGTTGATGCTATTTTTTTAATTTGTAAAGCACTAAATGCACCTGCTAAACCTGCTTGTATATAAGGATATGCGGGGAAACCTATTGTTATAGGATTTTTATTTGCAGTAGTAAATGCGTTTTGAACACCTTCAATACCTGATATAGTTGCTTGACCTATAGCCATTGCTTTACCAACAGCACTACCTTGACCTGCAATAGCACCAATTAATGCCATACCTTGTTTCGCTATATCTACTTTTGCTTTGCCAACTGCTTTGTCTCTTGCTGCTTCTATTTTAATGTCTTTCTCTTTACCAATTTGTATTTGTTTATTCCAATAGGCTATTATTTTGGCTTTTTGTTCTTCAGTTGCATTTAATTTATCTAATTCCGCTATAGCTTTTTCAGATTCTAAAACCGCTTTTCCTTCTTCTGTAATCGCTGATGCTTCTGCCTCTTGTTCTTCAAATGCTGTTTGTATTTGTTTTATTGCATCTAATCTTTTTTGTTCAGTTACTTTAGCATCCTCAATTACTTTGTTTGCTGCTATTTGATCATCTTCTATTTTTTTATTTGCTTCTGTCTTTGCTTTTTCTTTTATAGCTTTTTCTTCATTTACTGCTGTAGTTATTTGTGTTTGTAAAAGTCTTTGGCTTCTTAATTTTTTAGTATCTAAATTAATTAATTCTGCCTGCATTTTAGCAAGTTTATCTTTTGAAGCAATATTATTATCGCCTTGTTCCATTTCTAAAATTTGAGCATCTACTAAAAGCTGTTTTGCTTGTATCTCTTTTTTAGTAATATCTTCTTCAATCTTTTGTGCTTTTCTTAATAAAACAATTCTTTGTGCTGCTGTTTTATTTTCTCTATCCTCTGCTTGAAGTCTAATATCGTTAATTTCGTTATTAGCTTTTGCTCTTTCAATTTGTAAATCTCTTTCTATGTGATGTGCTTTCTGTCTTTTTTTTGTTACTTCATCTAATGCTCCAACTTCTTTTTTTGTTTCTTCTACAAATCCTTTAACGGATTCTGCAGCACCTACAACAGCTTCTTTAATTGTTTTAAACGGATTAGATATAAATTTTGTAATGCTTGATCCTAAGCTTTTAATAGCTTTCATTGGATTTGTTACAGCAGATATTATTGATTCGCCTAATTTTCCAAATAAATCTAATACTTGATTTACAACTGCTCCAATCATTGCCATTCCTCGCTCAAATTTTTCCTGTCCTGCCTCTGATCTTTTAAAAGATTGTACTAAAGCTACTATTCCAATTACTAAAGCACCAATTCCAGTTCCTATAATAGCAACTTTCATTAGATTAAATCCTTTAGTTGCACCCATAATGCCTTTGGTCATTCCTTGAAAACCAGAAATAGCACCACCTGTAAATTTATCTACAGTATTTAAAACACCACCATAATCTTTTTGATCTTTAATAGCTTGTTTTACAACTACATTAGATTTTTTTTGTTCGTCTTTAGACCTTTTTATTGCTTCCTTTTGTTTTTTTAAAGTTTTATTTAAATTTTGTAATTTATCTTTTCTTTCTTTTAACCTATTGGCATCTTTTTTACTTGTTTTTTCTAATAAATTTTCAGTTTTTGTTATTTCTCTGCTTATAGCATCCAATATATCTTCTTGTTCCTGTAAAGTTGAATTAACATCTGCTAATGCTTTTTGTGCTTGTTTAGTTTCAGCACTTACCTGTATTGCTATTATTTTTGCCATAATACTTTTTTAACTTGTTTGTATGCTTCTTTCCAATTAGTAGCTAATTTGTTTTTGCCTTTTGCTATTCTTATGTTTTCTGTATCTTCATTAACATATCTTAATAAACTTATTATTTCTTTGATCATACTATATTTAATAATTCAAATTGTGTTTCTCCTGTAATTAGATTAATATTAGCGTTATTTATGTTATAATCTATGTTATTTATTGTTATTCTATCATTCATTTGTATTTTATAAATGATGTTTAAAGGTAAAAAAGCCTTAATTTTTATGATTCTTCTTTTAGAATTAAACGCTTGACTTATATAAGTGTTATAAAAGTTTTTAAATAATGTGCCATCAAATTCACTATTATTTGTCCATTCATTATTTTCATTATTAAAATTAATATTTTGTGTATTAGATGCAGGATTTAAACTTACACTATTTGATGGTATAATATAAGTTGTTAAGTCATCAAAAGTAAGTGCATTTTGTACTCTTTTAATTCTTATTTCTTGCGCTACATCACTTGTGCTTGGAGTTAATCTTATAGCATAAAATAATAAAGGATCACCAACCATACTTTCTTTGTTATCATTTGCAAAGTATCCAGTCATTAAATTTAATGGTGTAGTTCCTCCATTTTGATTGTATAATCTAACCATTTGTAGATGTTCAAAAGGTGTGGTTACGTTATAAGGAATATTTGGTGCTGTAAAACTACTGCTTTGTTCTGTTGTTCCTATTCCTTGATAATTTATACCACCCCAAGCACCACCAGTTGTTTGTAGAAATTGCTGTGCATAAAATGTCTTTTGTCCTTTATAACTAAAAGTTATGGCATTATATGGTAAACCAACTTTAACAGAAGTTTTAGAAATATCTACATATTTAGAAATATCCCAAGTATTAAAATTAGATGCGTAATAAGAATCTAATGTTTGTATTCTTATTTTACCAAAATTTGGATTTGTATTTCCGTTTACTAATAAAGATTGATTATCAAAATAAGCAGTAAGATTAAATAATTTAAATAAACCATTCATAAAATCTATAATCTTTAAATCTGGCATTTGTTGACCTACTATAAATTCAAATTCAGTAGCAAAATCAAAACCTGTTCCACTTGGTATTTCCCATTCATTTTCCCAACCACCACCGACAACATTGCTTAAATCTTTTAAATTCCAATTAAAACTTACAAAACTAATAGGAGAACTTCCAATAATTTCAATTACATAAGAACCTGCAGGTAATAAAAAATCATTTTGTCTAAATGTTGCAGATGCTGTTAAAGTAATTGATGTAAAAATTACAGTAGAAGTTGTAATGTCTACAATTCTAACTGTATATTCTGGTACTGTTCCTGTTGTTACAATACTTAAAGTCAATCTATTAGGAATTGCAAAAGGTGTTATAATTAAAGCACTACCATTAGACATTTGTGTTTCTGCATTTACATATCCTGCTGATGCTACAAAACCTGTAACTTGATTAGTAAATGAGTTTATTTGTATTGAGGGTTCTACATTACCTTTTTTAGCATTTAACCATAAATAAAGATTATTAAATTGGGAATTATTATTAGCACCAAAAAAATCATTTGAAAAGGTTAATCCATAAGTTGATTGTATTGCGTCAACAATAGTGCTAACTTTAATAGCATATTTTAATTGCGACCATAACAAACCTTGTCCTGTCTGTGGTGAAAGATTACCTTCTATTGTTGTTGAAGCTGTATCGAAATATGCTTCTGTTGTATGTGTTATTAAAGGTGTTATAATTACAGTAGATGAAGCAGTAGGGTCTACCTGCATCTTTCCAACTACACTAGCATTAATATAATCTAAATTATAAGGTGTTAAAGCACCCTGTAATGAGTTTAAACCTGAATTTCTAAATTGTTTATTTAAATTAATTGTTTTACCATAAAATGTGATCTTATATGCGTATGCTTTATTATTTTTTAGTTCCACCTCTGTTAAAGCAATAAATCCATCTTTATATGGAATATTATTTAATTCAATTTTTGCTTCTCTTTTATTTCGAGCATCGAAACCATTTGTAATATCAAAATTATAATAATGCTCAAACAATTTATTATTTGTTTTACTTGCAGGAATAGTAAATGTTTTGGTAAACTCTGCAAATATTTTATCTGGTTCTTTTATGTTTTGAATAGATAAACTAATGGATATGGTTTCATCTTTAAATAAATCAACTCTTTGAAATTGTGAAAGTGTAGGATTATTTTCAACACTACTAATATATAATTGGAGTTTTTGCATTATCTAACATTATTTATAAAGTCAAATGACATTTCAAAAGAAAAGGTAAATTGTATTAATCTATCGTTTAAAGAATTTTTATAAGCAAAACCATTAGTTTTTATATTAATTGGTACAGTTGTAAAACTACCAGTGGAAGGTACTCTAAATGTAACCCAAACCTTTTCAGACAATAGCATTTCAGTAAAAACATTATTATAATATTCAGGAACATAAAAAGAATCCAATGTAATAGATTGTTTTCCTTGTATATCAAAATTCTGTTTAGTATGATTATTAATAGAATAAGTTCCTGTAGAGGTTATTGTGTTTGAATTAAAAGTTTTTCTTGAAGATGATATATTTTGAACAACTTTAAGTGTAAAAAACTCGGTTTGTATTGCTCCAAATTTATTTATAAAACTAACTTTATAACCTATATCAGCAGGAGTTTCTGTATAACCACTATTAAAACTTGTGTATTTAGTGCAGGGAACTCTAACAATATTAATAATTGTTCCATTAACAATTTTTTCAGTTGCATTAATACCTGTAGCATTATATTTAACTGTTCCATTTAATATGCTTGGAATTTGTACTGCAATATTTTTAGGCGCATACATTGTATAAATTTTTTCACCTGAACTTGTAGAACCCGATTGAATATAATTAGAAATTGCAGGGAATTCTGTTGAACTTACTGCAGGACTTGCAGCTTCATAAAAAGTACCATATCCATCTAAACCAAAATGAGTTTGTGAACTGTTTCCTCCTAATTGATTTCCTTCTGCATTTGGTGCATCCCAAAAATTTAAAACTAATATAATATCAAAAGCTGGTAAAGTACTATAATCAGTACCATTCCAAGTTATGTCTAAATAATCTCTTGCTAATTCACCCCACTCAAACAAAGCAGTTACCCCTTGTTCTGCATCTTTTATTAAAGTATATTGTATTGTACCTTCGATAGAAATCGTAAGTTTTACTGATGCTGTTCCAGATGTTCCTGAAATTGCAGAAATATATTGAGGACTTCTAATTAATCTTGTTGCCATTGTTTTTTATTTTTATTCCTTTTTCAAATTCTAGTGCATAAGCCTCGAATAATTCTTGTGGTAAATTATCAAATGCTTTATTATAAGGTTTAGTATAAAAAAAGGATGGTTTTAATCCTCTATTATAAATATTTCGTGCTATTACTTGACCAATTGTCTCATAATTTCCTTTTGCGAATTTTCCTGTTGATTTTTTTATTCCGTTTTTATATGTGTATTGTCTTAATCTAATATTTTTAATTTGTGCCCAAGATGATATACCTCTCACAAAATCTTTCCAAGTACCTTTTGCACTACCTGAACCAAATTTATAGGGTGAATTAGGTGCTTGTTGTCCAGTTAATTGAGCATTAGAACTAACTTTTTTAGGGTCTTTTCCTTTAACACCTTGATCTTGGAATAACCCATAATCCTCCATAAAAAAATCTAATATTACTTTAGTTTTTTCATCTTTTATTTTATAGCTAAGTGAATTGTATAATGGTCCACCACCTTTGCCTTTTTCTTTAAGATTTTTTTGTGATTCAGCAACCATATAATCACCAAAAATTTTAAACGCTTTATTTAATTCATTAAAATCCATTAGCAAATACTTATATCGTTATAAATTAAAATATCCATTGTAATTGTCCACCCTGCTAATTCATTATCAAATCTATCATAAAATGGCTCTATGTTAGGATTACCATCTAATTGGTATTTGTCAAAATGTAAAGTTCCTTTTCTTAATATTTGTGTTAATTTATTTACTACTGCTAATTGAGTGTTTAAAATATCTTGTAAATCGTTATTTCCTTCAAATTGATCAACAGTTATTTCCTTAGATTGATGAACTATATCCATTGCTAATACTGAAATATTAAATCTTAAAACACCATCTTCTTGTACTACATTGTTAACTATAATATGTGATAAAGGAAATATGGTTTGTTTTTGTAAATCTACATCCGCTATATCTCCAGTTGTAACGCTGTTTACATTTATATCTGCTAATAATTGAGATTTAATTGTTTCGGTAGCTTGATAAAATGCCCTTGTTCCTTGTTGGCTCATTTAAATTGTTTTTTTATTTGTTTGTTTTCTAACTCTGTTTTGTCTTTCATAAATGCCAACATATAAAAACATTGATGAAATTTTAATTTAGTGATATTTTCAATTCGTTCAATGTTTCCTTTAGATAAGGCAAAAAGTGATTGATACCATCCATATTTTGCTGCAAATCCTTCAGTTGGTCCGAGTGTGTTGGTTGTTTGTTCTCCAAAGAGTTCAGGGTAATTGCTGACAATTCCAGTCCTAAATTCAGAAAAAAAAACAAAGAACTTATAACCGCATCCATTGGCATTTTTAACATATTATCTTTTGTTTCAGGATTGTATTTAGCAATGTCATATTTACCTCCTAATTTATTAGTGATAGGTCTATATAAAACATTCATAGCAACCTCTATATTATCATAATTACCTGAATATGTATCTAAATCTATATATTCACCTAAAGTCATATCATCTAAATTTGGTATAAAACCATATTCTTTTTTGTTTATTTTAAACCTTGTAACCAATTTAGGTTTTTCTAAAAACATTGAATTTAAAGTTCCTGTAATATCTTCTACATCTTTATATCTCATTTCAGTAGCCATTTTATTGGAAATGTTACAAAAAATTTCCATCATTTTAGCCTGTATAAAATTAACATCTTCACTTGTTTCATTAATTTTTAGAAATTCTTTATATTGCTTTAAAGTGATTTCATTTAAGTGGTCAGGTATTGTAAGCTTTACTTCCATAATTATATAACGTATTTAATTGGTGATTTTACTGCACAAAAAAAGTGCCTATTTCTAAGCACTAATTTAAACAAACAAACGGATTTATTATAATTATGTAAAATTTTCTACATTATAAGATATTTCTTGCATTATTATTTCTTCCCAAGCTGAAGGCACTTTATGTCCTGATATTGGAAAAAGTCTTTTATTTATATTAATAATGTCACCTTCTTCAGTGGTATATTGTTCTATATAAATTCTTTTAATATTAATTTCATCTTCTTCTGGTGGATTATAATAATTACCTGCATTACCTTTACGAAATTCATATTTAACTTCTAATTCAAAATTATCGCATTCTAATGTTATTATATTATTTATTTGCTTCATTAATTTATATTTTTATAGTTAAAATTATAGTTATTAATAAAGCTAAAGCATAAAAGCAAATTAACCACATCCAATTATTTGGGTTTTGTTTTAAGAATTTTTTGATCATTACATAAAAGTTTTAAATTGTTCTAATTTTTGATTAAATTTTTTCATATCATTATTAATCCATTGCGTTTCTTTTAAATTATGTTGATGTTGTAATTTATCTATACTTCTCCATAATTCTCTTAAAGCTTCGCCCTTTAAAAGTTTAGTACCTTTTTCTAAAAGTTGTAATTCTTTTAAATGTTTGCTTTTTAATTGTTGTAAGTTCATTTTGTTTATTTTAAATTTTTTAAATTAAAATTAATTTTATTATCCCAGTTATTGTTTAAAATAATATTTGCAAATTTATCGCTAGTATAATTTATAATTACACTTTTGTTTAAAACAGTATAATCTAAATTTAAATAATTTGCAATTTGTTTAGCAAGATTAACATTGCTTTGTCTTGTCTGTAAATTTACTTTGTTAATTGTTTGTTTCATTTTGTTTGTTTTGCATATTAACTTAATTATTAATATAATCAAATATACAAAATATATACAATACCCACAACTATATCTGATTGTTTTCTATATATTCTATTTCTTCTGTTAATTCATTTATTTCTAATAAAGCATTGTTTCTTTGTTCTCTATATTTACTATTAGCTAATTTGCAGTTAGCAATATGAGTTTGTAAATTATTAGTGTAAAATAAAATATCAATTATACATTCTTGTATTGTTACTAAATTTTTATTATCTGAATCAGCTACTTCTTTATTAATTAATTCTGATAAAAGAATTGCATTATTATAATATGCTAAATCTTTAGTGTTTTGTATTTTGGTTATCATCTATTTTAATTTTAATATTTAGTAATTCTATTGTTGAATATATAAAATTACTTTTATCTTCTTTATTTTTAAATGTTTGAGGTACTTTAACCCAAAAAATACCTGATTTTTGTGGATTTAATAATGCTTTTAATAAAGCACCAAATTTTCTCATTGGTTTCATAATTTTTTAATTGAGTCTTTTAGGTTATTTAAATACATTTCTTGCATTTTTTTATTTTCTTTTATTGTTTGATCTATTATAAAAGGTAAGTCTTTTAAAAGCTGTTCTACATTAATTACAACACATCTTTCTTCATCATTTATTCCATTGTGGTAAATATAAAGTTCACCATCTTGACAATGTAATGAATGAGATTCGTGGACATAATGGTGGTTTTTAGCCATTTCTAATTTGTTTTCAAGTAAAACTATTTCAGCTTTTAAATCATCTATTAATTTGCTCATAATTAAAACCTATTTTTTAAGTTAATATAATCTACTTGCTCAACACATCTTAAAGCTTCTTTTAACCATTCTTTTTGATATTCAGGAAGATCGGCATAACTAATTAGTGATTTTAAATTACCAATAGCTTTGCCAATTAATTTTGCATTTTGGTAAATTTCAGGTTTGTTTTCCATATTTATGTTTTTTTATTATATAATCAAATATACAAAATATATATCAAATGGACAACTAAAAGTTTCTTTGTGAATTATGTTTTGGTTTATATTGTCTTTTTATTATGTATTTTTTACCAATATATTTGTAAAATAAAATATGTATTGAAAAGAAAGATAATTTTTCATAATTCAACATCTCAATATCGTAATCTGTTTTTGCTAATTTTAAAGCAAATAACCTTTTTTCTTTTAAGGTTTTTAATTGATTAAATTTTTTTAATAATGTCATATAAAAAAGGGGGTTTTTACACCCCCATTATTATTAGTTAATAATCTCAAAGTTTTTTTCTATCATCTTTTTTTCTAATTGATGTTGAAATAAAAAGTATGTTGCATATCCAAAAGATGTTTGCTCTCGTAATTGTAACAAAGTATTTCCTGATTTGTTAAGTGTTGATTTTGCTACTTTGTATTGTCTTTTTTTTGTCATTTTGTTTGTTTTAATTATTAATATAATTAAATATACAAAATATATATTAAATAGGCAACTTTATTGTATAGCATACTTACCAAAGTTAGGTCTTGATAATAAAGAATAGGTTGCATATCTACAAGGATCAATAATATGGTTATGTTTATCTTCTGGAACATTAATAAGTTTTCCTGATCTATCTTCTTTCCATTTATAATTTCTAAATTCTTGTATAGCATTAGATGAATCAGTAGTAATATGTATTTTATATCTTCTTAATAGGTCTATCCCTGCATTAACAGAATCTTTACCTTTTAAACTTGGAAATATATTATGTCCCATTCTCCTTAGTTCAGCAATTAATCTTGGTTCTGCTGAATCAGCATAAATAGGATTGCTTAATAAATTTTGTTCTTTTAAAAAAATATGAATATCATTTGTAGTCATTTTGGTTCTATATAAATGTTCTTTTATATATAAATTATGATCAAGTGTATAAACAGCAACCAATGTGGTTGGATCATTTGAGTAACCAAAATCCATTCCATAAGCTATTAAGTTAGCATCAAATGGTATTTGTTTTGTTTCAACATATTTAAATATAGTTGATATGCTTGTTGCTCGTTCACCTAACCCATAAATTTGCCAATATTGGTCATCTGTTTCTTTTAACCTTTCAATTTCTTCTTTAATAACATCTTCTAAAAAAGGATTATCTAAATAAGTTGTTTTGAAAAAGGCACAATCTTCTCTGGTTATAACATTATCATAAATCCAATGATATTCATCTGAGGGATTAAAATCAATTATTATTTTTTCCTGTGTCCTAAAAATAAGTTGCTGCCAATCTTCCCAATACAATTCATTACCTTCATTTATAAATAATAAATCCCGTTTACGACCTCTAATTTTTTGTGATTGATCTAGAGAAGTAAATTCAACCAAATTACCAAATAAATGATATTCACTATTTGATTTGTTATGGAATTCATCTCTATATATTTCTTGAGAATTTAATATTTCTATAAAATCTCTCATTACTGTTGCCCTTAAACTTGGAAAGGTTTTACGACAAATTGTAATTATTTTTTTAGTATTATGAGCGCAATAATGAAATATTATAAATAAAAGTATATTGTAGGTTTTACCTGATCTAGTTCCACCCTGTTCAACTACTATTTTTTTATTGTTATTGACTAAATGCTTATAAACTATATTAGTTTGGATCTGTTTTATCAATTATTTCTATTTGAAAATGATTTGGCATACCTTCTGCTCCAGTTATTTCTTGCCTTTCAACATAACCTCTTTTTTTACCTTTAGTCGCTAAATAAAATTTAATTAATTGTGTATTACCATTTTGTATTTGTTCAAACATTTTACCTTCTGCAAAATCAAGTGCTACGTTACCAATATCATTTATTTCCTTTTTAAATTTTTCGTCATTATTATAATAATCATAAAAGGTTGATCGGTGTATTCCTACATTTTTACAGGCAGTAGTTACTACTCCCATTGATTTTTCTAAGGCTGCAATTAAATTATTCTTAGTATGTCGGATTTTGTCGGTTTTACTCATAATTCATTTTTTGAAATTTATCTAAATTTATATTATAATCATAATTTAGTTCATTTAATATCATTTTTAATTTAGCATTTGGAAAACTTTGTGAAGCATAACCTAATTTAAATACAAAATTTTTAAAATTATGCAAACTAACTTCACTATGTTTAGATAAGTATTTTTTTATTTCGTTTTTACTTTTTTGTTTTTTTATGCTATCAAATATTTTAGTTTTTGTAGGTGTTCCTAATTTTTTAAATAAATAATGAATAGTTCTAATATGATTATCTAAAGTTAATTTGTGTTTAGTATCATAATCAAAAGTTTTAATATTGTTTTTAATAACCTTTCTAAGCATTTCTAATTGATCATCTACTGTATTAAATAGATAAGGGTAATCTTTACCAACTAATTCAGGAAAAGTACACCTATTAGGTAATATGGTTATTTGGTCATTCATTATACTTTCTGCTATGCTTATACAATATGTTTCGTGCCTACTATTAATTGTGTTACTATGGCATTTAGCTAATTCCTTTAAATAATCACTATGTTTAGTAAAGGATTTTACAATACAATATGGTTTTTTATTTATAGTATTAATATTGTCTTTATCTCCTGCTGTTAATATAACTTGAAAATCTAATCCTTCATCCCATAATTGGTCAAATTGATTAAAAGTAATTTGCCAATTTTTATAGCCATCTAATCTATGATTATATATAAAAGTAAATTTTTCATATTTTTTTATACTTTTAATTTGATTAACATAACCACCAAGACTTATAACACTTTTTTGTTTTAATAAATTTATTTTATTTTCTTTTAAAATGTCATTAGCTTCTTCCAATAACATATCAAAACAATATTGAGTATGGAAAAAATTTAAATCAGCACCTAAACTACCAACTATTTGATCATATAAAATATGAATACAAGGTAAATAGCTTGTAACCTTTTCTAAACTTCTATGAATTACATAATGGTGATAATTAAAAACCTTTGGTCTAAAATCATCCACTATAGTATCTTGAAAATATCTTAAATGGTGTCCTTGTTCAACTACATTATTCCATATTATATCAAATGAGTATCTTTTAAATATTTCTCTAAAAATATTAGAATTAAAATGGATAACCTGATGTTTTTTACTTTTTGGCATTGGTATTTTTAAAATTTTAACCAAAGAATTTAAATCATCTTTTATATATTTTCTATTTGAATCAATTAATAAAAAAAAATTATATCTATTTGTTTTTAATAATTCATTACATAGTTGTTTTATAATAATATAATTGCTATCAGCATTTAAATTATCTACCGATAACATTGGATAAATTAATATGTTTAATTTTGTATTTTGCATACTACATTTGGATATTTTTTAATAAAACTTTCAAAATCATTTTCCATTTTTTCATATTGGTAAAATGGCATTGTTAAATTTATTATAACTTCATTTTTATTATTTTCATTATCATCTTCGGTTATTTCACCTTCATCAAATGTTTCTTCTAACTCTAAAGTTTCCAAACCCCAGTGATTTAATTGTTGTGTATCCCATTGATTAGCAATAATATCCCAATCCCATTGACCATATCCTACATTATCTTTAATTATAAATTCCTTTAATTGTTCTTCATTGAAAGAATGTGCCTTAATAATATATACTTCTTTTAATCCAATTTCAACACAAGCTTTATATCTCATATTACCACCAAGAATTATATTATTTTTATCTATAATAATTGGTCTTAATTTTAACATTTGTGGAAATTCCTTTACACTTTTAACTAATTTTTTAAATTTATAATCCTTAATAAAACGTGGATTTTCTTTATTAGGAAATATTTTGTTTATATCAATTTTTTCTATCATACTTATATATATAACGTATTATTTTCTGTTATTTATTTGATCACAATATAAACTAATTTCAATTAATTCTTTTAATAAATCTAAAATTTGCCTTTCATTTAAATTAATTCTGTTTAATCTTTTTTTATTTTTAGAATATGAACAGTTATGTATAATAAATTGAGTTAAATTATTTTTGTATTTTGTATAGTAAGAAAATTCTTCCACATTCATATTAATTAGTTAATAGTTTTAATAAAGTATAGCATTCAATATATTTTTGTTTTGCTTTGCTTTTGTATTTATTTTTGAATAATTCATATAATTTTTTAGTGTATTGGTATTTACTATTACAATTTTTAAAATAATTTTCAGCAAACTTTTTACCTTTTCCTTTAAAATAGTTTACATTATCTGCAGTATCACCCATTATCATTTGCTCATAAAAATTATATAATGCTTGTTCTTCAGATATATCTAATATTTCTTTGTGCTTAAAATGGTAATTGTAAATTAGGCAAGGAAATTGCTTATAGTCTTTATCAATAGAAACTATCATAACTTGATCTCTACCAAATTCCTCACTTAAAGTTTTCCAATATCTTGCCACCATATCATCTGTTTCTATACCAAAACCATATTTACTATCATAATTGTCTTTTACATATTGGTGCATTTGGTGAAGTAAAGGTGGTAAGATTTGTTTTTTTCTATTTGCTTTATAATTTTTAGTTATTAATTTCCTAAAATTACCTTTACATCCATTAAATGTTATTATTTTTTCAATATCATAAACCTCTTGCAAATCATTTATAATTCCCATAAATTGTTCATCAAATTTAATTATGGAATCTTCTATGTTTTTACAATGTGGGGAATCATCTGGTGTTGTTTTTTTTTTACAACAACTAGCAAAAACCAAACTATCTGCATCTATTAATAATATCATTCTTTTTTTAATTTAGGTATTCTGTAGTTGCTTGATTCTTTAAAGTCTAAATTAATTTTATCTTTTGTAATAATTTTTCCTTCCAAATCTATAACAGTGTAATTATGTTCAACTAAAAATTCAATACAATTATTTATTTTTTCTGCGTTTTTTCTAAAGTGATCAAATATTTGGTTTTCAAATGCGTGTGGTTCGTGTGCCATAATTTTATTTTATTAATTTTAAATCTAATTCTTTTGATACATAATTTATATGTTTTTGAGTGGTTACAGACCACCATCCTTGTTGTAACAATTTATTACCTTCTATTTTGGCAACTATTGTATTATAACTCCAAACATTGTTTCCATCAATGGTTAAATTTTGTTTATATTTTTCTAGTTTATACATAATTATTTATTAAAAGTTAATTGTGAATTTGATAATCTTTGTATTTTTTCATTTTGTGTGCCTAATACCCTACCACATAATGGTATAATTTGTGTAGTATAATGTTGACCTTTTTTTATTACTGCATATCTATTAAATGCTTTTTGTACAGTAAGGTTGCGATTAGCAATAAAATCTTCCTTTGAAGCATAACCACATTTACCATTATATGTTTCTAATTTATGATAACCTATATATTTACCATTTACATAAAAATCCTTGTGATAGCCAATGTTTTCAAATGTTGTATTATTCATATGTTATATATTATAAGTATAAATATACAAAATATATATTATATGATCAAATTTTTTTAATTATTTAAATTAATTTTACTTGCAAGGTTTTCTTTAAGTAAATAAACAGGTTTAAGTAACCTTTTTTTAGTCCATAAAGTGGTGTCTGGACAGTACATTTCAATTGGTTTTGGCATTTGTAAATTATTTAACCAAAACATAAAATTTCCTTTAGGATCATTTACAAAATATAATTTTATAATATCCTTATTCATTTTTATTAATTTGTCATATTTATATTTTTCAAGCATTTTATCTTTATAATATTTATTTCTAAATTTCATTTCAATAACACACTTAAAACCTTTAGAAGTATAACCTTCAGCATCATAATGTTCAAAACCATTTCCTGTCCATTTTAAATCCCATCCATCAAAATTTAAAAAATTTATTAATGTTTGCTCTAATTTTTTAATTCTATTTAATCCCATTATCCCAAATAATATTTAAATCTTTTATTAATTTATTTATTTTTTTTGGATTACAAGTACAGGGTTCATAGTATTTATGTTTGTAATATTGTGAGTGGAGGTGGCAAACCATATGAAATTGTATTCTTGTGATATAGTTTGGTTCTGAAAGTCTAAAGGATTGCCATTGTTTTCTATCATTTTCAGTAAATTTTACCATTTTTTAACTTTTATTTTATTCCAATCTTTTCTCCTTTCATCACATTTGCAATTTGGATATATCTTTTTCCATATATATCTAATACCAGTATAATAAGTAAAATAATAAACTATATCTCCTAATTTCATAATATAAGATTATTTAAATGTTTGTTGTTTACAAAATAAGAATTACCATAACCAAAATTTTTAATTTCCTTTAATTCAATTACTTTTTGTCTTTTAATTTCTCCAATTATTTCTACATAAGGTAATTTAACCCAAACTAAAACATAACGATCAGCAAATTTTCTTTTAAATTGTTTTTCAAATAATAACAAATTTGGTTTATATTTTGTATCTGAAGCTTTTACATCTACCCCATTATCAAAATCTGTTCCATTATCTGCTTCACCTGTAAAAGGTCTTATTTTTAAACCTGAATGTATAGAATATGCTAATTCTCCTAAAACACCTAAATAATGTCTATACCATCCAGCTTTGTTTTTAAAACAATTTATACTGTTTTTTGTTTCTGCGTGATTGTGAGTGCCTGACCTTTTTATGGCTAAATCCATACACCATTTTATTTGTTCTGGTGATAATTTGTATATCATAAGATTTTTTTTAATTTTTTAATTACATTTCTATAAGTGTTATATAAAGAATGATAAGGTATTTTAGTTTGCCTAGATAATGCTGATATAGAAGTTCCACTATCTACAATTTCAAAAACTTTTTTATCGTACCAATGAATTTTATTTAACTCATTTATAATTAAATCATATTTATTCTCATATTCTACATCCATAATTGTTTGAGTTAATTTAGTATGATCAAGACTTATTATTTGAACTTTTGATTCCTTTCTTTTTAAATCTAAAAAAAGACTTTTTAATGTTTTAAAAACATAATAATAATTAAAATCTTCATCACCATAATCTATATCTAATCCTTTATCAATATTTTTTTTTAATTTAATATACATTTCCATTACTAAATCTTCGGCTGTTAATTTATTACACCCAAAGGATTCAACAATTTCAATCCAAATTTTGTGTTTTTTAAAAATATCAACCAATAAATTTCGCATAAATAACTCAATTTTTAAGTGGGTCATATAAATCACCAATTATTATTGGTAATCCTATTTCGTTCACTTTAAAACTAAATGTTTCAAATGAATAACCCCTACTTCTTCTACATTTTACGGTTATCCAATCCTTATTTACTGTATTTGCTTCTAATTGTATTTGTGTCTCTGTTTTTTTTTCAAGGAAAGATCCAAGATGACCAGAAGGCTTAGAACTTCCATAATTAGAATGAATTACAGTTATAATATGGCAATTATAATTTGCAGACCATTCCATTATTTTTTGAATACAAGCATTAGATTCTTCGATATTATTTACATCTGATACTAAATCTGCAATTCCATCAATAATTAATAAACCTGTATTTTGAACTTTATGCTTTAAACAATATTCAATAAATTGTAATCTTTGCTTAAAACCTATTGTCCTTAATCCAAAAGTATGATAAAATTTTGAATAATCTTCTACATTCATATCTAAAATCCTTTTAAACACTTTTTGAGCGTGCCATTTTCCTTGTTCAGTATCAAAATGCAAAACTTGTTTATTTTCTCTATGTCCTTTTATATTGCCACCAAAATTGTTTTGATCACTTAAATAAACAGAAATTAATAAGGATACAAAAAAGGTTTTTTTGGTTTTAGGTGGTGCTTGTATAAATGAAAAATTACCATAAGTTCCTATAGGAATTGGCATTAACATATCACCATATTTTGTTTTAATCAATTTTTCACCTAAAGATATAGCTACAGGTGGATAAGTTATTATTTCTTTTGGATTAATTACGCAATCTTCTTCAATAGATTGCATAATAAGATGCTGAACAGTTTCCTGTTCATTCATTCGTTTTTTTGTCATTAATTAAATATATAAAAAAAAAAGGAGGACTATTAATCCTCCTTTAATTAAAAAATAGTTTTTTATTTAAAAAGGTAAATCACTAGAAGTATTTTCTGCAACAACTTCTGGTTTGTCTGCTATTTTAATAATGTCATTAGTCCATACTACCTTTCCATTACCTAAATAATTTCTTTTACATTTAGCTTCCCTTTCTTCTTGTGTTTGTGAATCAGAAATAGAAACATTATTTCCATATCTTGTTTCATCGTTTAAAGAGATAGTTAAATTGTAATAAACTGCACCATCTTTACCTTTGATAAATTTTTCTTTAGGTAATTTATCTACCCTAATACTTGCTGTAATAATTCCTGCCATAATTTATATATTTAATTGTTTAATAATTCATTTCTAATATAGCCAGATAAAGACATTCTTTTTTCATCTGCTTTTTCTTTTAATAATTCCTTATCTGCTTTAGTAAGTTTTAACAACAATGCTGTGTCTAATTTATTCATATTTTAAAGTTTAATAATTTTTCTTGGATATAAGGTGTTATTTTATATATTTTCTTAACATCATCTAAGGAAGCACCTTTTGACATTCCTTTAATAGCGTTTTTTAATTCAGGCGAATTGTCTAATAATAATGGTTTATGTATTGGATTATTTAAGGGTTTTGATTTACTAGCTAAATTTCCATCATCATCTATTGCTTGTAATGCTAATAAAGATTGTAATGTATATCTTCTAAAATATGTAATAGCACTACCAATTTTTTGTGCATCTAAATTTTTTGGTAATTTCATAGCTGATTCTATAGAGCCACCATCTAAATCAAATATAATACTTCTTACATAATTATTAGTAATTGGTTGTAATAATAGTAATTGATGTTTATCTAATAATGGTTTTAATTGACCAATCAAGGAATTAATATCAAAATATTTTGATTTGTAAAAAGGATTTTTTGAATCTTTACTAATTGCACCTATTTCTGATTGTAACTTAAAAAGTTTGGTATGTATGTTTGTTTTCATATTTGATTATAATTATTTGAATTCATTTTTTCTACTTCTAGTTTTGCCTTTTCATTTTCAATGATCATTTTAAGATTAAAATTTTGATTTTGTAAATCTTTAATTTTATTTTTATAATAATCTATTAAAATGTAATGTTCTTGGAAACTTATTGTTTTTTCTTTTGTCATAATATATATTTTATATTTAAAACAAATATACAAAAAATATTTTATATAAAAAAAAAGGGTTAAATTAATAACCCAATTTTTGACAAAAAAACAAAAAGAAACAAAGACATCTATAAGTATAGATAACCAATGTAAGTTGTAAAGATAACTATATTAATGAATTTACCAAATTTTGGTATTTATTAATCATTTCTAATAAATCTTCATTTGTATATTTTACTATTTTTTTTGATTTAATTAATAATTCTTCAGCAATACCTTTTCCAAATTCTTGATCAAGTTTTAAACCAAATTTATATTGTTCGCCATATTTCATTACATTACAACCATAACATTGTACTTTACAATTATCTACATCCCACCTTGTTGAATATGATTTTCTGCTTTGAAAATGTCCACATTGCATACCTTTTTTATAATGACTTATTTTACCACAGGTATAACATTCTACCATTTCATTGTCTGAATCTTTTAGTCTTATATATAAAGAAAATACTGTATCTAACCTTTTAACTATATTTTTTCTGGTAATTTTTTTCATTTGTAGATATAATAATGTGTTTTATAACTAAAAGAAAGAAAACAAAATAAAACAAGTAACCAGAAGAAAATAAAAGAAAAGAAAGAAAAACCTCCCCCCTTATAAAAACAAATTTTCAAAATTACCTGATCCAAACACCTTCCATTTTTCTTAGGTTGTGTAAGTTTATACGTTTGTATAGAACAAATATATAAAAAAACTATTTAATTCTTTTGTCAGTTTTTAGTATTTTCGCTGTTTTTTCAATACCTCGAGATGTAAAATAAAATCCTAAAGACATTATAACTATTTGACCTAATAAATCTACATAATTATTTTGTATATTAAAATTTCCTATATTTCCATCGGTAACAGAAAAAATAGTATATAATAATAATGAAAAAATAGTTAATAAAGGTCTTATATTTTTACTTAACCAACTATCAGATTCCATATCATATTTATGCCTAGTTGTAATTTCTTTTTCTAAATCAAGTTTTGCTTTAATAAATATTTGCTCCATTTCTTTCTCAAATTCTGCTTTTTCTACTTTACTAAAAGTATGTTTATCAATAATTCCAGATATTTTTTCTGCTATATTTGTTCCTGTGCCACCAAAAAGTTTATTTAATATTTTTATCATTTTTTATTTTTCATCTTTTATATATTTTATCTTCTAATTTATCTAATCTTTCAGATTCTGATTTAATATGTTGTTCTAAAAATATAATTTTTTGATCTATTATATCGTGAGACTGAGCAGGTGGTAATTGTTTAGCTATCTCAATCTCTGCTTTATTAAGTTCAATTTGTTTAGTAAGTGTTGAATAAGTCATAGTTATACTTATTATTCCACCTACCACTAATATTAAAGTTTTTAAATCAAAATGTAAATCAGGTTTACCGTCATTATCTAAATCTATTCCTACTTCTTTTTTCATTTTTTAAATGCTTTATAACACATAGCAATCGCCTGTGATTTTTCGTGATACTTCATTAACTCTGGAACACATCTAATCATAAAACTAGACTGTTTTTCATTTTTCTTTTTTTTTGGTATTGGCATATTAATAGAATTTAAAGTGTAATACAAAAACTATGCAATAAATATTTAATTCAGTATAATCTTTTTCATACTCTATAGGATAATAACTAAAACCAATTAATGGTCCAACTGTAAATCTTTCTATAATTGAAAATTGAAATTTATTCACAATTTTTACAATCTGTATAAGTATAATATTTACCTTTTCTTTTAATTTCTAATGCTTGTTTTCTATTATCTTTTTTATTTAAATAAGATATATGTAACCATCTCGGTTCACCATCTTGATTTGGAAATTCAGAAATTATTTGATCAAAATCTAAATTTTTAATAATATAATTTAACATCTCAAGATTAGTTTTTTTACCTAAAGAAGTAATATCAAAAGCATTTCCTAAAATATGTGATGAACTCATAGCACCACCAATTCTATTATTAAGTTCTTCTGATCTAAACATTGAATTAATTTTTATAGGTCCACCAACCCAATCTCTCAAAGGTTCAAAAACCTTTTCTGCTAAAATTTCCATATTTTTTATATGGTCTTTATTAGGTTTGTTCTCTAAACCAAATTTATTTGCAGTTTGAGAATGTGTTGCTTCTTTAAAACTTATATGTTCGCTAATTTTTTTCATCTTTTTCTGGGATTAATTCATAAGAACCATCTTTAAGGTCAATATTTATTTTACCATATTTTTCTTCAAGACTTTCTTTAGATTTGTTTTGTTTTTGATTTTCATCATTCATCATAATGTTTAAATTAAAACCTTGATTTGATAATAAACCCAAATCGTGCTTAATAGCATTTAATTTTCCTTGTGATTCTTGCAATTCTTTTAATTCTTCTTTACTAATTTTTGACATTTTATTATTTTATGATTAAGT
>Ga0209383_1000713_pt1 | contig 22483 bp, 22 predicted proteins | sample CoawatmetaG02DNA_FD_187510 | JGI IMG/M metagenome (GOLD analysis project Ga0209383, IMG submission 187510) | Marine microbial communities from the West Antarctic Peninsula - Coastal water metaG029-DNA (SPAdes) (version 2) | ecosystem: Environmental > Aquatic > Marine > Coastal ... | reverse complement strand
TGCTATTTATCTATGCCGAAATTATTGGCATGGTTGGAGCTTTTTATAGCACCAATAGAATTCCTGTCACTCTTCCAATCATTATTGCTATTACTGCTCTTTGTAGGCTAATTATTATGCACAGCAAGGAAATGGATGCACTTGTAGTTTTGGGTGAAGCAGGAGCAATTTTAGTCTTGTCGGGAGCCGCTTATGTAATGAGCATGAAAGACAAGGTGAGCTTAGAAAAGCTCCAAATGCTTCAAGAAAAAAGCGAAATTAATAATTCATTAAAATAGTAATTTGAAAAGTAGGAGCTGGGCACTCCAAGACGCAATTTTAAATGAGCCTATCAATGGATCAAAAAATACCTAGAGCCTCTAAGATTCTAATTGCAACCAATCCATGGTTTCTTTGATAGCTTCCTGGAGATTTCCCTGGAAATCAAATCCAAGGGCAGTTATCTTATCATTACTCACAAAATAGCTTAGTTGATTCATGATTTTACTATCAACAAATTCTATTTCAATTTCTGAAAATTCTTTAATTGCCTCTAAAATATCATGAACTGTGTAATTTTGGGTCAGCACATTAAATACTGCGCCCTCATGATTATTCTCAATAAAGAAATCTATTGCCCTAAAGGCATCAGATAGAGCTAAGTAAGGCCTATACTGATTCATAGCGGTTTTCCATACACTAATTGGTTGACCCAAGGATGCTTGCCAACAAAATTTATTCACAGCAGTATGAAATCTCATTCCTGGAGAGGCACCAAAAATTGTTCCAAGCCTCAGTATATTAAAGTTTTTACCCAACGAATTTATGATTAATTCTTCTTCATTCACCTTTGATTCAGCATACGGACTCTGTGGCTTTAGAACAGAAGGGTCATCCTCAAAAACTTCAGCATCAGCAGACCCATAGACACTTGTTGAAGATGGAAAAATCAATTTAGTATTTGATTCCTGGCAAAAATTTACAATATTTTTAGTTGAATTGTAATTATTATTATGAACTTCTTCAGCTTTATCATGTGATGCCTCAGCATTAGTAATGGCAGCCAGATGAACAATGCAATCTATCTTCTGACCATCTAAGACTTTACTTAATAGTAAGTTTTTAGCTGCAATATCAAGATCAATAAACTGAAAGGATCTATTGCCAACAAGCCCTCTAAGAGAACTTACTCTTTGAGTTAAAAGGTTATCTATGCAAATAACCTCATAATCTCTTGCAAGAAGATGGCGAATAAGACCACTTCCAATATGACCAAGACCGCCTGTTACTATTATTCTACTCATTTTTTTCCTTTGTAATCTAGAAATTCTTTGTAATCTCTTAAATAGTCCTTTTCATTATAGAGGTGACTGCAAAGCACCATTAACGAAGACATAGGAGAATAGTTCTGAGCACACCAAAACCCAGGAGGCACAGATATGGCTTGACCATAATCATTTAAAAGAAAGTTTTTTTTGCTATCACCATCATCCACTAGAATATCTAAATTGCCTCTAATGCAAACAAGTGTTTGCCAACAATCTAGGTGAGCATGATCGCCTCTAATAGTCTCCTCATCAGGAGAAACTAAAAAGATTCTCTTAACGTCATGCTCCAAAGTAGATAGATCGTCAATAATAAACATTCCACAATCTTGCGAGATCATTTGGTTGAAAGAGAATATTTTAAGTTCGTTAAGTTTTTTCATGATTAATCCTATATTAGATTAGCAAAGCCAGTCTCAATATTGTATTTATACATTGACCCGATGCACCTAAGATTAATATTTTTTTAGTTGAGGGTACTTTCAAAGCTATTTAGAATTTTAATAATTTTTTTATGGGTAGCTATATTGAGCTCAGGATGAATTGGCAAAGAAACGACCTCTTTAACAATTTTTTCTGTTACGGGAAGTTGGGCTGAAAATTTGCTTAATAAGCCATTTTTATGATTTGAGGGTGTGTAATGAATACCAAGAAAAATGTCATGTTGTTTCATATAGTTCATAAGCTTGGTCCTATGCTTTACCTTGACTACATACAAGTGAAATGAGCAGACTTGGAAATCTGCATAAGTAAATCGACCGAAGTAGTCACTTAAATTGGAGTCATATAGATTTGCTATATTTCGCCTAGAAAGGATATCTCGCTTTAAATCTTTCAAACGAATTTGCAATATAGCAGCCTGCAACTCGTCTAATCTCGAATTCATTCCATTGGGGACTGTAACGATCCTTTTGCTATCCCATCCATACTGCCTTAATGACTCTACTTTTAGTTTGAGTTTTTTACTGGGAACCCAAACTCCTCCTCCGTCTCCTAAAGCAGGTAAATTTTTAGTAGGAAAGAAACTAAAAGTACCAGCATGAGCCAAAGTGCCTGAGGATTTTTTAAAGATTGTTGTCCCAGTGCTTTGAGCGCAATCCTCTATAACAACACAAGCAAATGGTCGGCTAACTTGAACTAACCTTGGAATATCAATTCCATGACCATAAAGATGAACAGCAAGAATAGCTTTAATATTTTTTCTAGATTTCAGTTTTTTTTCAACTTCTGATATAGAAATTAATGCAGTATCCGGATTCACGTCAACAAATAATGGTTTACATCCAGCATTAATGATACCAAGGATAGAAGCTGGTGCAGTGTGAGACGGAGTAATTACATATCCAGAAGTGATGTCATGAGCCAATAAAGATAAAGTAATGGCATCTGTTCCATTTGCACATGAAACAAAATACCCTTTATTACTGAGAAATTGATTAAACTTATTCTCAAATGCTCTTACCTCAGAACCGAGCACATAATCTCCTGAGTCGATAAGAGTGGATATTTTATTTAATATTTTTCTTTTCTTATCTTGAAAACCAGCTTTTGGATTTGCAAAAAAAATGCTCATTCTAACGTTACCAGTTTGTTATCCTGAAAATTCTTCATATAAATGGGTGATCCACTTACCAGTAAATTCTTTTTCTTTACTCATGATTTCTGCCTTATGGTTCCATGCAAACAACACAGCGACTTCTGGGTGAGGCATAAAATCAGTGTATGGAAGAACTGGAATATGTTTTCCTGGGGTATAGGTATTTTGTTTGATTGGTGTTGTATCAACAAAAAAATCAATTAAATCACTCCCCACATCACAATAATTTAAAATTGTTGTGCTTTTAGAAGTCGCACCATAACCAACAATCCTATGATTCTCAGCCTTGTGTAACTCTAAACTCTTTTTAAAGGCAGACTTTGCAAATTCACAATTTTTGCTAAATTTTTGATAAGTATCTATATTTTTAATACCTAGGCTATCTTCAATCTCAATTTGCTTGGAAAGGTTTGAGGATGCAGATGCAACAGAGGACTTTTTAAAGTAGTAACGCATTGATCCGCCATGAGTCTCCAGATGTTTGCAGTCAATCAACTCTAGACCATATTTTTTAAAAACGTCTTGAACAGCGGTGCAATTAAATAAATACACATGCTCATCATAGATCTGATCATAAGATACTTTTTGCAAAACATCTCCAAGATATGGATCTTCAAAGACTAAATAGCCATTATCTTTTAAAAGTATCGAACAAGACTCGGCTAAGTCATTAATGTCTGGGATGTGGCAAAAAACATTGGCTGCATAAACTATATTTGCTGGACCCTTAGACTTTAAAACCTCTTTTGCAAGATCGGCTCCTAAAAATTCACTAATTGTTTCCACACCATATTTATTTGATTCTTGTGCAACATTTAAGGATGGCTCAATGCCCAATGATCTAATCCCTGCATTTACCATATGCTCTAGCATTACACCGTCATTTGAACCAACCTCTATAACAAAAGAGTCATCAGGTGCAATATCATCTTTTTCAAGTATTTGTCTGAGCTCTGTTGCCACACCTTCAAAATGAGATTTCATAAAGTTTGATGTTCTACTAAAAAAAGCATAGTTCTCATGAAACATTTGTTCAGGATCGGGCTGATTCACTAACTGAAATAGTCCATTTTCAAGATTAACAGCAACAGACATTTCAAAAAAATACTCATCTTTTACATGAGGGTCTTGCAAAAATCCATTAGCAAGAGGTTGCATACCAAAAGAATGAACAACTGGTATTTCTTTTCCAGAAAATCTACATTTCATATCTAAACCTCTTTAATTATATATATTCACAATCATCAAAACTCGGCCAAGAAGAATCTCTTTTGTTAATGATTTCTGGCTTAAATGGCATATCTAAATCTAAAGATAGGAAATTAAGACCTCTTTCGTACTCTTTGATGTAGCTTCCATGAACATGATATAACAATACACTTTCTTTTGAAATGCTTAAGAAACCATGAGCTATTCCTGGAGGTAAATACAAGGTGTCATGATTTGTCTCAGATAAGTTTGCTTTAACTATATTTCCGAATGTAGCAGAATTTTTTCTTAGATCTACACCAAAATCTAAGACTTCTCCCTTTATGCATGTGACAAATTGAGTAAGCTTGTTGTGAACTTGATAATGAAAACCTCTAAAAACACCATATTTAGATTTAGAAATATTAACCTGATCAATTTTAGGAACTGATAAATTATTTAAAATTTCTTCATTCATTACTTCAAAAAATAATCCCCTTTCATCATCATAGACATCGTTTTTTATAAGCACACAACCTTCTACATTTTGGCGGATCATTTTCATTTATTTTCTCTTCTAAATAAAATTACGTTTTTAATGGACTGACACAATGTATATATATAATATTTTTTTGCGTTCCAAAAAACCTTAGGAATAGATAGCCAAAAGTATTGTTTAAAAAAAACTATTTTTAAATTTTTCATAACAGCCACAAACCTTAACTCTGCTAAGTTTATTAAAAAGACTTCAGCAGCGTTTCGACACACAGCTCTCTTGCAATGATTTACAACATTGATTGCATGAATTTCTCCAAATTCTAACCATCTATTATAAAGATCAAAGTCCTTTAAAAGATCATACAATTCTTGCACGCCACACCAGCCATTATTGGTGAGTATTTTATTAAGCTGAAAGTCTCCTCTTCGCCAATAAAATATAGCAGTTTCATCAAAACCAGTTTTTCCAAAGGGAACTATTCCGTATAGATGGGATAATTCTGTTGACTTGTGAAACCCACCCTTTTCCCTTAAAAATTTTGTTCGAAAAGAAAAAATTGTTCCTGGGGCAGAAAAATAGTTACCATCAAGAGTGCTATCAAGTGCCAAATCGACCCCATCCATCATTCTTGGTCTTATATTTGTTGTTCTATTTATCAGCTCTTCCTCTCCAATCCTATTATCTGCATAGATAGAAATAGGAAGGCCAGCTGCACTCATGCACTGTCCATCCTCATTAAATAATTTAACCATTTTTTCAATGTAATCCAATGCCATTAGATCATCATAGGATTGGTAATAAAAAAACTCTCCCTTGGCAATTTCTAAAGCATCATGAAACATAATGAAGTGAGCAAACATTGGATCTTTAGGGTTGTAGAGGTTCCTTTCATAATTTATAACTTTAATTCGTGAATCAACTTGAGCCTGTTCTTTAATAAAATCTTGAATTTCTGGCAATGAACCATTATTAGAAATAATAATCTCTATATTTGAATAAGTCTGATTGCGAATATTTTCTAAGGCCTGCCGAAAAAAGCTTAATCCATAATAAACATCTATATGTACTGAAAATATTTGCTCTGGCATATGTTATCTAAAGCTTTGTATGGGTATTTGATTATTATATTCCCTTTCAATTAATTGCCATAGGTTCATCATTCGTGATATTTTTTATTAGTTCTGCAGCATTTTAAACTAGTTTTGAAGTCTTACATACCTTGCAATTTGGCTGCTGTATAAAACTTACCCTTTCTGGTCATAAGGTCTTTAAATGTTCCATCTTCTATTAAACATCCCTCTTCAAGGTAGTAAATATGATTTGAGTTAACAATCGTAGAGAGTCTGTGTGCAACTGAAATAATAGTAATGTCACCTTTTAAACTCTCAATTGATTCTTGAATAAGAGATTCAGAATTACTATCCAATGAGCTAGTTGCTTCATCTAATATGAGAATTTCTGGTTGAGAAGCAATTGCCCTTGCCAAACATATTCTTTGTGCTTGACCGCCAGATAGCTTCATTCCTCTCTCTCCAACAATCGTGTCATAGCCTTCTTTCATTCCCATGACAAAGTCATGCACATGAGCTAATTTACAAGACTTGATCATCTCTTCTTCTGAAATATTGGAGTTTGCCCATAATATATTTTCTTTGATCGAAGCATTGAATAGAAATGGTTGCTGGGGAATATAGCCAATCAAATCTCTCCACGAATTTAAATTAATTGCCTCAAACGGAGTGCCGTCAATAAAAATAGAGCCATCTTCAACTTCATAATATCCCATTAATATATCTATTAGAGTTGATTTACCAGAACCTGAAGGCCCAACAATAGAAGTCATTTCACCTTTTTTAATCTGAATAGATACATTATTAATAGTCTTATGAGTGCCGTATGAAAAATCTAATGATGAAATAAAAATAGAATTTTTAAAGTTTTTTATTATTTTAGGATTTTCATTCTCCTGACTTTTAGTTGACTCATCTTTTAGGGCGTAAATTTGTTCAAATGATGGGATGGCTGAAACTAACCCATTATTGTTTGCTATCAGTGAGGATGCGAGCCCAGCAGTTCGATTGACGATAAATAAAAATACAATTAATTCAGCAACTGGAATACTCAAATAGCTTTGCCCAAGTAGAATCGTTGCCAAAGCCAAAACAATAACTAGTGGCTCATTTATAAGTGTAAAAAAGTATCTAATAAGAGTAAATTTTAGGGAAGTATCGGCAACAATCTCAATAGAGGGAACTATAAGTTTTGCTGTTTCTTTTCTCTTGTTATAACCAATAATTAACTTAATTGCGTTTAAGGAATTGAGAATATTACTTTGCAGAAGGTTGCTCGCAGACGTATGAGCATATCTTAATTTGTATACTAACTTGTCGCTCATAAAGGAAATTGGCAAGAGTATTAAAGCTGCCAAAACAATTACCATGAAGGTTAGCTGGATTGAGAAGAAAAATAAAATACCTAGGTAAAAGATTATTGTTAAAACACCTGCAAGTAATGCAGCGATAGACTCAAAGCCTATTGTAACTTTTTCAGTTTCCTTGGTTATGGTGTTTGATATTAGCCCAAAATCTTTATCAGCATAGAATCTCCATGAGGCATTTAAAAAAGAGGTAAATTGATCCATTGTTAGCTCTTTAATAATCTTAAAAATTAATTTATTCCTAATAAAAGTTTCAAAAAGTAGAAAAGCACTCTTTATAAAAGTCACTAAAAGAAAGAACATGCCAAATGAAAAAACAGAAACTGGAAGATTATATTCTGCAAAGATATTTCCAATAAAACTAGTAATCCGACTTTGATTAGCTGGATCTTGATTAAGTAGAATATCTACTAGTGGGATAAAACTAAAGACAGCAGTGGATTGAATGGCTGCAGAAGCAATCATTAGCAACAAAACAATTAAAAAACTTCGTAAGTTATCCTGAAAAATTTTTAGTAGAGAGACGTAGAGAAATTTATGTGAGCTCATAAAAATCTAGTTTAGTTACTTCTAAAAGGAAGTAAAGGTTGCCTCTAGTGTCTCAGCTTATCCTTTGCGATCGTTAGAGTGCATTCTATGCTCACTCTTGATTTGGAGCCTCCAGTGAAACCCCCATGCAACAACCTATCGTTAAAAATAAAGGCGTCTCCAGGGCTTGAGAAAAATTTTTCAATATTTAACTCTTCGTCAGAAATTTCAATCATGGGTTTTACAAAACCATCCCTTTCTTCTCCAGAGTATGGCCAATCTTGTAAATGAGAACCAAGAACATATCTAAGACCGCTCTCTCCAGGCTCATTATAAATTGGAATCCAGAGCTTTATTCTTTCGCGACTCTCATCAATCTTTCCATGCCCAAGATCCCAAAACCACCGATCGGCATGCATGGGCCCAACGTCATTCCCAGAGGGTCTAGCAAGCCTCCAGTAAACTTCCTCATCATGAATTTGCTCTTCATTTGTAATTTGAATTTCCCCAAACTGAGTTTCAAGATATTTAAAGAAGTCTAAGTTTTTAAAGGCTTCTTTAGATTTATGAGAAAAAATTCTATTGATCTTAGGCCAGAGAGAGGCATGGCAAACTGAAGAAAATTTTTCCTCAAACTCATGATATTCCTCAAGTTGCAAATCTTTAATTTCGCTAATCAGCTCAGGATGATTTAAAGATAATACTGAGCGAAATTGAGACAAAATAAGGCTTCGAAGTATTTGTAGATCTTTTCCTGATATAGACAGCTCATCAAAAAAGCCAGCTTTTCCATACAAATTATTAATTATGGGATTATTCATCATTAAATTATAGATTAATTTAATGGTTTAAGTTTAAGTAAAACTAAGAGAATGCAATGCCATGAACGCTAGCTATGAAGAAATTTTATTAAAAAAGCTTTCGCTAAAGTGGCCAAAAGATTCTTTTTCAAATGCTGCTTTGTTGTGGTACTTTGAAAATTCCTCCCAGTGAGTGCTTAATAAATGTTCAACATGTTTTCTTTGTGTGACATTAGCTCGTGAACTATCCCAAGAACCAGAAACTTTTTCTTCAATTTCTTTTGCAACTTCGCATATTTCTTCTGCGGTATTATTGATTACATTTAAATGATGCCTCTCAAGAGCAAAAGTTTGATGAAAAGAAATTACCTCCTTATCTATAATCTCTCGAAGCAAGAGAGGCTGATTAGTCTTATCCACAATTGTTTTAGGCATCCATATTGTTTTAGGATTACTTGAATTAAAATCTCCAAGCGGCAAGGCATTAACATAGGCAATAGGTTTTCTATATATGTCAGCTATTGAATCTAGGCCGGAAGAGGTGCTAATAGTAAAAGTACAATTAGCCATTAGCCACACATCTAAGAAATCAGATGAATCACTGCAAAATGGATAATCTAAAAATTGATCGCTCTCAATGTTCATTTTTTCTTTAACAGCAGAGCCCATCCTTATAACGAAATAACCTCTTGAGATTAATTCATTAACCGCAAGCTCATAAGAGTGGCAGTCTGAATCTCTGTAGTCATGGTAAGAATTATCTCTACCAGGAAACAGCTTATCTAAAAATGCTGAGTCTCGAATATTTAAACAAACAAATCTTTTATTGTCTTTGCACCCAGCGGTAGTTAAGAAATGATTTCCATTAAAATTTTCATCCCTAGAAAATGGGAAAACTTTTTTGGTTTTGATCCTGAGGTGATCAGTATCCCTAGAGTATTTTTGCCAATCGCCATAAAGAGTTGCCTCATTGACGTTATAAAACAATGAACTTCTGGGGAGATAAGAATTTGCAGTATAAATAAATTGTACAAACCTATTGATCTTTAACTCTCGTTTGATCAATTTCAAAAAAAAATTATTGGATGGTTGCGTATGTTCTAAAAAAAAGAAATCAATTTTTTTTTTATTTAGCTCCAAGGCTTGAGAGCAAAAAAAATGCATGCTGACCTCTGCCCAGTTGCCTAATCTACCAGAGGGCAATATACCTAAACGAATATGGATGAATGGGTATAATAATCTCATTAAAATTGCCATAAGAATACCAAAAGTAAAAACCATAATGAGTTTAATGATGGTTTTTAGTTTGATAATTACCAACTCTTTCATAACTCTTGCATCAAGCAATCCACAGCTAAAGAAAAGTTCTCTTTTATTATAATATTTTTAATGCTTTTAGCAGGCAGGGAACTAAACTTTACTAGGCCAGTATTAACTCCAATAAAATTACACCCAAGATTGATCGAAGTCTGATAATCAGAAATAGTGTCCCCAATATAAAAAATATTCTTTACATCATAATTATAATTTTTAACTAATTTAATTCCAAAATTAGGAGATGGTTTTCTATATTTTATGATTCCACCCGGTGCCTCTGGAGCAATGCATATTTCTTGAAAATCTGATTCATCAAGCTCTAGTAAACTTAACATCTTGTCATTACATTCTTTAACACTATCCATAGAAAAATATCTGCGACCCACTCCAGATTGATTCGTGTGAAGCGAGAATGAAACCTGATTTAACTTTAATTTCTTAATGCCTTTAAAGACCCCAGGCAAGATAGAAACTTCTGACGGCTTTGAAAGATAATGTACATGCTTAATTAGTGTTCCATCGCGATCTAAAACAACATGTATTTTTTTTTTAGATAGTTTCAATGCGTTGCTATGTTATTAATTTAGTAAATATTTTTATTATAATAAAGTATTTGAGGCATAGACACTTAACTATCATTTATTCAATTCTTGATCTGGTTAATTTTCTAATTATTATTACAGCAATCCTCTTGTAAGCTGGAATAGAAATTCTGTTTTGAGGCTGAAGGGTCTTTGATAGGAGTGATCAGCGCGGGATCACACTCTAGATATTTAAGTGCATAATTAAAGTAGGAAATATCATCATCTCCACTGCAATGATGGATTTGGATCTCATTATTTAACCTTATATGATTTATCTTATCTACAACTTGAGTCAACTGCGTTGGGGAAAAGTATTTATCAGAATATGGAAAAATTTCTTCTTTTTTATACACAGCTTTCTTCCAATCTAAAAATAGCTTGAAATCTGAGTGAATTACTTTGCTAAGCCTAAGGATGGAAATGATCTTAGACTTTTCTAGAATAAAGTTCTCAACTAACGCCTTATGATGGCCATATAGATTTTTTGGGCTATGCCGAGCATAAACACTTTCTCGAGGATTTGAGCCATCAAATACATCTGCTGATGAGAGAAAAAGAACATTTGTGCAAATAGTTTCAAAAAAATTCAATGCTACTATTAAATTATGCACATTTACCTTTTCAGACAAAATTGGGTTATCAATGCAATGCTGAATATTTGTATTTCCAGCCAAAAAAACTATAAAACTATAATGTGAAGAGAATTTTGAAAAATCTGGGTCTTCGAGATCAAAATATATGTTTTCATGATCGTCTACTCTTCTTGATGTGGAATGCACTTCAAAATTTTTATTACTCCAGCTCAAGATAAGGGACTTGCCTACCAAAGAATCTCCTCCAACAATTAATATTTTATCCATTTAGGACGATGCAATCTTGCGCAGAACTATATTCCATGCTGCTTGATTTTGTTCTAAAAATTCTGAAGTTTGAAATTCTGAATGGAAGTTCGCCCTATTCCAGGCTTCCAAACTGCCAATATCAATTATTTCTCCAGAATGAATGCAGCCGTTAATTAATCCAACAATTTTAGGAATTATATCCAATGAAAGATCGATAAAACTACTTTCGTTGGTTTCAAAGTGGTCATAAATTAACTCTGAGAATACATAAATAGCTGCATTTGCTAAAGAGCGATCAGTTAATAATGGATTTTTTTCATCGAATTTCTGAATAACTAAATTATCATCAATGCTAACCACGCCACAGTTCTGAGGTTCATCTGTATAAAAGGTTAACATGGTCGCAACTAGGTCTTTTTTTCTATTCTCATGAGAAACAAAAAGTTCCTTAAGATTAAAATTAAAAATATTATCAGCATGTGCAACTAGGAAATCACCTTTCTCAAAGAAAGATTTATGCTGAAGGATAGTTCCTCCAGTTCCTAATAAACTAGGTTCATGCGCAATCGTAATTATAGAATTCCATGTTGAATTTTCTATGTATGATTCAACGAGATGATTTAGGTGATGAGTATTTAACAGAATCTCTTTTATTCCATTTTGAGATAGCGCAGAAATCCAATAATCAAGCAGAGGTCTTCCGTTAATTGGGGCAAGACATTTTGGAAAAAAGTCTGTCAATGGCTTTAGTCTTATGCCATTTCCTCCCGCTAATAACAATGCTTTCATAGAATTATCTAATATTGAATGAATAAAAAAACTGGGTCAATACTACTTAGTGAGAAAAATATAAACTTTTAATTGCCCTTTGCACTTCTTCTCTAGTAATGGGTATATTTCCCACCCTACTAACTTGAATAGCAGCTGCAAGAGATCCTATTAAAGCAGTCTCCCAAATAGTGGCCCCAGATGCCATACATAAGGCACTAGTAATCAACAATGAGTCTCCAGCACCAGCAGTATCCACAGGATTTGAATTGAGAGCATTAATTTGATCAGTTTCATATTGACCATTTCCAAGAACGTATAATAAGATTCCCTCTTCACCCAGCTTTAAAAAGATATTTTTACAAGAGGCATCCTCTAAAAGACCTATAGCAAGTTGAACTAAGCCCTCTTGATTGTCGCGCTGGCTAATTCGAGCCTCTCGCTCAGTAGGTGTTATTAAATTTACAGATTTAAACCTAGCAATATTACCTGTTTGCGAGGAAGACTGACTATCTGCAAGGACTAATATCTTCTTTTGCTCAGCAATATCTATAATTTTACTAATTAAAGCAGTGGGTAAAAAACCATAGTTAAAATCAGAAAAAATTAAAACATCTAAGTCTTCTGAAATTTTTTCGAAATTAGAAAGAATGCTCAGCTGAAGATCTTCTGAAATATTAATTTCAGAAATATTATTCACTCTTAAAAGAGTTTTATTTCTTGCTCTATATCTTGATTTTAAGTTAGTTGGACGCAATCGATCACTAAATAGGGTTGAGGTAATTTTAGTCTTTTTAAATTCTCTCTGTATTAATTCTTGATGCTCATCCTCTCCAGTCACTGTCATGAAATTTACGTTGGCACCAAGTTTCTCCCCATGCATAGCAACAATACCAGCTCCCCCAATAAACTTCCTAGAATTAAGAGGCTTAATAGCAATAGTAGGATCCTCTTGAGACATTCCTAATGCCTCAGAATCTATATACTCATCAATAATGATATCGCCAAGAATGCAGGCTTTAATGTTTGCAAACTTATCAACAACATTCAAAAGTCCCGCCTCTGTAATGTTGTGCCTAAGAATATAATCTTTTGGTGTTTTGAAGTGCAGCCCATTTTCATCAAAGTATTCTTTTCTTAATAAGTCAATCGATGAAAAGGAAACATCGCCTGATCCAAAAATAAGTTTTCCACCATAAGAATTTAAAGGCTCTAATTCCGTGTTGATAGATTGTTCATACTCTTTGCCTTTCAACACAGCATACGGCTTATATTTTAATATGACATCTGCAATTGACTCATTGACTATGAAACATTCATCAACATAGCTATTAACTTGAAGGGTTTCCAACCTATCTTGCTCTGAAATTAAAGCATTGTTTTGAGACATGTTATCGCCCAATAAACCAATCCATAAATCTTTTTTAATTGATTTTGCGTAGCGAAATAATCTTAGATGGCCGGGATGCAAAATATTGAAATTGCCGAAAATAATAATAAGATCTTTTTTCATTTAAATTAATTAAAACGGTGCATCATCAAATTTAATTAAGGGTCTTAAAATTTTTCCCTCTTCAAAATCAGACACTGCTTTATTTATATTTCTAATTGTATATTTTTTTGAAATTAATTTTTCTAAATTAATTTTTTTAGACTTAATCAGCTTTCCAATAAGGGGAATATCTAAATCAGGTCTTGATGAGCCTCCCCAGCTCCCAAAAATTTTTTTTCCATTTATTAACTCAAAAGGATCAATTGAAATTTTTTGTCCAGCAGGGGGGTGAGATGCAAAAATAGTTTTTCCTCCTCGCCTAATTGATTCAAAAGCTTGCTCTATGGTGCTTACCAAACCAGAACAATCAACTGAATAATCTACTCCTTGCGACTCTGCCGTTAATTTTTTTATTGTATCAACCGAGTTTTTGATAGACGCGTTGATACAATGAGTTGCCCCAAGTTCTTTAGCGAGCTTTAATTTTTTAGGATTGATATCTACGACTATTAGCTTAGATGGGGAAAAAGAAAGACATGCGATTAATGCACTCATTCCTATGCCCCCTAAACCAAAAATTGCAATAGATGCTCCTTTTTTTGGTTTTAACTCTCGGGTGATGATCCCAAATCCAGTAAGCACAGCGCAACCAAGCAAAGCACCAATATCCATTGGTATATGAGCTGGCAAGGTTACACACCTATTTTCAGAAATAACAGCATATTGGTTAAAGGTAGTGACTTTTCCAGCGTTTACAACCCCCATATCATCATAAAAGTTTGGAGTTTCAGCATCAATACCCTTACTCTTTATCCAGGTTAAGACAACTCGATTTTTAGGTTTTACCTTTTTAACCCCAGAGCCAATTGCAAGAACAACCCCTGAGCCCTCATGACCGAGAAGATGAGGTAAATACTTATCTTCTCCCCGCTTACCTTGTATTTCCATTAATTGGCTTTTACATATTCCGCTATAGGCCAGTTTTACCAGAACCTGTCCTCTCTTCAATGGGGGAACAGTTAACTCAGAAGATATAAATAACGGTTTTTTAAGCTGTCTTAGGATAGCTCCCTGAAATTTTAATCCTGTGTAATCAGTCATAATAATGAGGCTGCAAACTCTAGAAAGGCCCTGTAAACCAATCTCCAGGAACATCATGGGGAAATTGACGCTCAAGAGAAATTTTTTGTTTTGATTTAATGTCACTCATAAACAAAACGCGTTTAATAATATCTTCAGCCCTTACATGATAGTCTTTTGTTAAAGCAGGGCTTGTACCCTCAGGAAAGTCCGGAAGGGCTAATTGCTCAGGCCTCTTATCTAATTTTCCCCAGAACTTTTCAGCTATTCTTGCAATTATTTCTGACGAAATGGAGCAGTTTTTCATTCCGGTATCAAGAACTAAAACTTTTCCTGTCTTAGAAATTGATTTAAATACTGTGCCGTAGTCAACTGGGGAAACTGTTCTTAAATCAATTATCTCGCAAGAAATATTGAAATGTTCCTTCAAATAGTCTGATGCATGAATGGATTCAATTGTTGCATATGACATAGTAACTAACGTTATATCTTTGCCTTTTCTTAAAACTGATGCTTTACCCAAGGGAATAGGTACGGCCTTTTTCTCAACGTGCCCCTTAAGATTATGAAGCCATCTATGCTCAAGAAAAACGACAGGATTTTTATCAGCAATACTAGCCAGAAGTAGGCCCTTAGCATCTTCTGGTGTTGATGGCATAACAACTTTTAGACCTGGAATGTGAGCAAACCATGATTGAAGATTTTGAGAATGTGTAGGCCCTTGCCCCCACCCTCTTCCGATAATTAATCTCACAGTAATAGGAATAGATCTCTGCTCACCAAACATGAAGTACCACTTTGCTGCAGCATTTACTAATTGATCCATGGCTAGTAAAAAAAAGTCTAGGCGCTGATGAGTCATGACAGGTATCAAGCCACCAATAGATGCTCCAATGCCTACTCCAGTGATTGCATTTTCAGATGTTGGAACATCAAATACTCGATCATTTCCAAATTTTTTTGCCAATCCTTCGGTTGTCCCAAAAATCTCCATGGGATCATCCACCCCCAGACCATAAAGAATTACATTTTTATCATTGGACATAGAGGAATGCAGGGCCTCATTTATTGCCTTAGAGAATGGGATAATTCTTTGTTTTTTCATTTGGCAAAAATTGTTGATTCAGATAAATTTAACTTTGGAAATGGCGACTTTTTAGCAAAATCAAAGGCTTCATCAATCTCCTTTGCCACCGAAAGATAAATCTTTTCAAGCTGAGCTTGAGAAATACTTTTATTCTTTAGTAGTTTATTTGAAAATATTTTAATAGGATCCTTTTTTTGCCATCTGAGAAACTCTTTTTCATCTCTGTAACCAATATGGTTATCAAAATTAGGACCGCAGTGCTCTCTCCACCTATACGTTGGCATTTCTATAAAAATTGGTTGCTTCTTTTTTAAGATTTCTGCTTTAGCTTTGCTGACAGCCTTAAAAACATCTTCTACATTATTGCCATCTGCAATAATTGATTTGATACCCATGCCCTGAACCATTTTGTAAATTTGTCTATTTTTTGGTTGACGAACACTTAATGGAGAATAGACAGAATAAAGATTATTCTCACACACAAAGAGCACTGGCAAGTTTCTTACAGCAGCAAAATTAGCAGATTCATAAAATGCACCTTCCTCAACAGCACCATCTCCCAAAAAAACAACAGATATATTTTTTCTTTTTTGAGCTTGAAGTGCTAGCCCTAAACCGACACCAACAGGAATGGAATTTCCAACAATTGCAGTGGTGCCCTCGAATCCAACCTCTCGATCAATCAAATGCATTGACCCTCCTCTACCCATGCTACAGCCTGTTTCCTTACCGTATATTTCTGCCATCATTCTTTTAAGATCTCCACCTTTACCGATATAGTGGCCATGCCCCCGATGTGAGCTTACAGCAACATCTTTCTTTGAAAGCGCTAGACCAACTCCAGCAGCCGCAGCTTCTTGACCGATAGATAGGTGAGTAGGGCATCGCATTTCTTGACTTGAATATTCGCTTGCAATTCTCTCTTCCAGAGATCTAATGCGAACCATCATTTTTAGAAGCTTTAACTGCATATTTTATAGATCATGGAATAAACCAAAAATAATCTCCCTCATAATTTGCTTCATCAAATAGCTCTTTCCATTCATCGACATGCAGAATAGTTTTGGCAGTTAAATTCCATGCAAACATCCTAGCTTTTTCTTCTTCATCTCTATATGCATCCACAGTTATGAAAGAGCCTTGAGTTGTTACGCGATTGATTTCTTGCAAAGACTTAATAACACCTGCTCTATCCAAGTTATGGATGCTGTTAACAGAAATAGCATAATCGAATGAATTATCTTCATATGGCAAATGATCACAAGAAGCAACTTTTAGTAAATTTTGGACAGTCGGATAACCATTTTGAACTGCATACTCTGAAATATCTATTCCCTCCATTCTCAGCGAGGGTAGCAATTCCAAGAAATCATGAATCATAAAACCTTTAGCACAACCTATATCTAAAATTGAATGATTGTCATTAAGATTCCAATGATTAGCAAAATCTGGAATGACGTCCTGCCAGAAGCGGGAGTTGTAATTAAAGCCTCCATACCCGCATTCTCTATCGCCATCAAAAAAATCTTTGCCGAATTTCCTTGCGATATTTCTTACTTCTTCGCTTTTGGACTCTAGCCTTGCAGATAGATCTCTTTTAGCTTTAGGATAATTTCTAAGTAGATCGATTTCCATATTTAAGCTTTATGTTCATATTCAAGAGGCATAGTGTTTAATACCTCCAAGTTACTTTTAACCCATGAAATAGTCTCATCAATGCCTGAGCTTAGATCAATCTTTGGCTCCCAATTTAATTCTTTTTTAGCTTTCTTTGAGCTCATTAAGTATGCTTGATCTTTTCCAATTCTATCTTCGCCAATCTCAACTGCTGAATTAAAATCAATATTTAATTTCTGGCATATAAGCTCAACCAACTCTCTGATACTCACAAACTCGTCAGTAGAAAATTGGAATACTTCCCCAACCTTCTTCTGCTCAATAATTTTAATAACTCCATCTGCCGAATCTTTTGCGTGGATAAAAGCCCTAACTGATTTTCCTCCACCATGCAGATTAAGTTTTGTGCCTCTTAAAATAGATAAAATAGTTTTTGGAACAATTCTATATAGTTGTTGGCCTGGTCCATAGTAATTAGCTGCCCTAGTGATTGCTACAGGAAAACCAAGATTTTCGTGAAAAGCCATAAGACTAGTATCCGTAGCCATTTGAGAGATTGCATATGGGGTCGAAGGGCTATAGGGGTTGTCCTCAGAAATAACCTCGCTCGTGCTACCGTATACTTCTGGAGTAGAAATACGTATAAATTGATCTAGGTAATCTGCTTTCATTAAAAATTTTGTGAGCTTGGCTTTGGCCACTATATTTGTAAGATACCATTGATCGGGATTATCCCAACTCTCAGCAACCATAGATTGAGCAGCATAATCTACAATAACGTTTGGTTTAAAATCTGTAATTAGGCTTTGAAGAGCACCTTGATCATCGTTAATATTCATTTGATGAAATTCATAATCCCCAAGCTTTGGATTTTCTTTAACTGGAAGAAAAGCTGCATTCTGCTCAGGCGATCTATTGACACCAACAACATTGAAATTAGCATTGAGACATTCATCAACAAAGACAGCTCCAGCAAATGAATTTGATCCGAGGACTAAAATTTTTTTCATGACTAAGAGACTTCGTAAACCGCGTTTCCTACAATGGCGTCAATTACAGTAGTCATCCAGATCATATGGATGCACTCAACAATATTATATGCATGACTATCAACCCAAAAGTTAAGATCACCAATTGATTTTAAAGAATTGCTCTCTTCTCTTCCTGTAAAAGTTATAACTTGCAAACCCATATCTTTAGATACTTTCGCTGCGTTTACTGCATTCTGAGATTCCCCGCTGACACTAGTAAGAACCACTGCATCATGATTATCTGCATAGGATTTAATTGCCTCTGCAATCCAATTTTCGTAACCGAAATCATTTGCATAGCATGTAATTAAGTCTGCCTCATTAAAAGTAATACCTCTAACTTTTGCTTGCTTAGTGAAGTCAACTGCACCATGAGCAGAAATAGCTGCACTTGCACCATTACCAGCAAAAATTAATTTACCATTGTTACTTTTAACCGCTAATGCAATCTCTTTAAATGAGTCGAGGGATCCATAAAGATCTTTATTAAATGCTAGCTTTTGATATTCCTCAAAGTAAGGATCAAGAAATTTATTAATCATCGAGGTCATATAGTTTATGCTCCTGCATCCATTTCAAGTTATAAAACTCATCTTTATCCTGCAAGTCACCTGATTCATATAAATTTTTTATTTCAATAATAGCGTCTTTAACCGTTTTGGAAGGAGTGAAACCTGTGCTTAGCAACTTATCAGAATTGACTCTATATGAGCGAGGATCATTGGACTCTTTAATTTCTATTTCAGTATCAATTTCTGATGCAATTATGTTTGCTATATCTAAAATAGAGATATTTTCAAAGCCTGCATTATATATTCCAGTGATAGTTGGATCGTTTAAAAAATGCATATAGACATCAGTAATATCTTGCATGTGAATATTTGGTCTAGTTTGCTCTCCACCTAAGACAGTAATTTTTTTATTAGTTAAGGCCTGCATAGTTAACATATTAACGGCAACATCAAGACGCATTCTTGGAGAGTAGCCACATACTGTTGCAGGTCTAACAATTTGAATGCTCATTTTATCTTGGTAACTAAGCAAGACTCTTTCTGAGATCATTTTTGTCTTGTTATATTCTGAAATAGGCTCTAAATCTAGGTCTTCAGTCACTTCTGCTTCCTCTTTAATTCCATAGACACTTCCTGAGGAAGCATAAATAAACTGGGAAACATTATATTTATATGCATTTTCAGCCAAGAGCATGGTTGCTAAAGCGCTAATTTCCCAAGTTAATTTAGGATTTAAGTCTCCGCATGGATCATTGGCTACAGATGAGAGGTGAATCACAGCATCAAAACCCTCAAATGAAAAGTCTTTAATTTTTCTTACATCGCCTTGAATCACCGAAAGATTATCATGGGGCAAAAGTTTATTACCAAACCACATGAGATCAAAGGCAGTAACATTATGACCAGCCAAGAGAAGTTTCGGAACTAAGACCGTACCTTTGTAACCACATGCGCCTGTAACAAAAATATTCATTGTTTAACTATAGATTTAAAAGTCAGAATTATATAGTAATCATGAGGTTTTTTAGCCATTTGGGCATTAATTTATAACATTATTATTAATTAACTCGCCAATAGCTAAAGAGCATGTCAAGCCGGGACTCTCTATGCCTTGCAGGAATATTAAATTCTTTATTTTATGGTTTTCAAATGAAAGAATTGAAAAATCAGAGAATTGCTCATTTATGGTTTGAATCTTTGGTCGAATACCAACATAATCTTCTTCTATGTCGTCATCTGAGATAGCAGGGTAATATCTTTTAATAGCATCTAAAAATTTATCTTTCATATTAGGCTCAAAGTTGTATGAAACTTCATTAACAACCTCTGTATCAGGCCCAAATCTTACTGTTCCATCAATATCAAAACCTGCATGAATACCCAAGCCTAATTTTGTCGGCATGGGATATATTAAGTGGGCAAATGGAGATTTACCTTTCAATTTAAAATAATGACCTTTAGTAAAGTTTAATTGTTTAATGCCGGCAATATCTTCATTAAAATTTTGGTTAGACAAAATGTTGCCAGAGTTTAAGCCAACTGCGAAAACAACATAGTCTGAGATTATCTGAAACTGCTCATCGCCAGTTTGAATCTCTGAAATAAATTTTTTATCCTTTCTATTCATACCTTGAAACTCAGTATTCAAGGAAAGATGTCCGCCCTCTCTCTCAAAATCATGCGCCAAAGATTCGGAATAATGATGGACATCTAAAACACCAGTCTCTTTGGAGAGCATGCCAAAATTTGCCACTACATTAGGTTCCATTTGCTTCATTTCTTCTGCTGGAATTAACGTAAGAGCCTCTCCCTTATAATGCTCGGCATGAGAGATATATTGATTAATTTTGTTTAAATCAGTATCAGTGTTCCCAAGAACAATTTTTCCAGTATTTTTTGCAAAAATATTTTTTTCTTTGCAATATTGATAAATCATTTTATTGCCGACATTACATAATTGAGATTTGAGCGATGCTGGCGGATAGTAAAATCCTGCATGTATTACTCCAGAATTTCTAGCGGAAACCTCTTCAGATATCTTCTTATTTTTCTCAATAAGAATGGTTTCTTTGCCTTCCAACATCAACTTCCTGGCAATCGCTAAACCGACTACACCCGCACCAACCACCAAGACCTTTGTAGAAATTTTTTCCATATTATTACTGTAAGAAATATTTAATCATTGATCCTAAAACTATAAGACCTATAAAATAAGAATATTAGCTTCTTATTAGATCACAAAATTAATTTCTGATTTAAGATTCATAGCTTTCATTCTTGGGTTTGCAGAAACTATAACAATCTATTGATTAACCGCAAGGGAGGGTTAGTCCCAAACTCTCATTAATCCTTCCTGAGCAGTAGATGCAATTAGTTTGCCTGCTTTGGTATACATTGATCCTCGAGAAAACCCTCTTGCATTTGAAGAGATTGGGCTATGCATATGATGCAAAACCCAATTGTTAAAATTAACTCTGCCGTGAAACCACATAATATGATCTAAACTGGCGCTCTGAAATTTTTTTGACATAAAGTTTACTTCGTGCGGATTGACGGCTGCTCCTAGTAAACCCATATCCGAGACATACAATAGCAATGCTTGGTGAATCCTCTCACTTGAGGGCAACTTCCCCGTAGGCTTCATCCAAGTACTTCTGTAAGGGGGCAGTTTTTTTGCATTTAGCATATCAACAGGTTCAACTTGCCGAGTTTCAATCTCCCTCTCTCTCAACCACATTGGACGATATTCTTTGGGTATTTTTGTTTTCATCTCTTTTCTGAGATCTGAATCACTTTTTAATTTCTCTGGTCCCGGGATGTCAGGCATTTTAATTTGATGACTGAGACCTTTTTCTCTTTTTTGAAATGAAATAGAGCAACTAAAGATTGCTTCTCCGTTTTGAATTGCATTAACTCTTCGAGTGGTAAAACTTTTACCATCTCTAATGCGATCCACTTCAAAAATAATATTCTGTTTAAAATCACCTGGTCTAAGAAAATATGAGTGGAAAGAATGCGCCATTCTTCCTTTCTCTACTGTTTGGTATCCAGCGATTAGACATTGCGCCATAATCTGACCTCCAAAAATTCTTTGAAAGCCAACGCTTGTTCCTGTCCAAGAATAAAGATCTCTGTCTATTTTTGTTAAATTAAATAGTTCAAGCGTATTTTTAAGGGCATTGGTCATTAATAGTGCTGATTGGATAGTTAAAATTTATCTTACATTGATTCAATTAAAACTAGAACTTTATCTCATCAAAAGTTAGCATAGAGCCTCTAAAAACGTACGAGCTAAATTATGATCGATTCTGAAAGAATAAACTTGCCAAAAATTCCTGATCAGAAGATTAATGTTAAAAAAACTTTCGGCATTGACTCCAATCTTTTAGTCCTAGGATTCAAGGAAAAAACAGAATGGGTCCCAGAAATTGATCCGACCTATGTGTTTGATAAAAATACTACTTTATCAATTTTAGCTGGCTTTGAGCATGATCGCAGGGTCATGATTCAGGGATACCATGGGACTGGAAAATCAACTCACATAGAGCAGGTTGCTGCCAGATTAAATTGGCCTTGTGTTCGTATCAACCTAGATAGTCATATCAGCAGAATTGACTTGCTTGGGAAGGATGCAATTGTTTTAAAAGATGGGAAGCAAATTACAGAATTTAAAGAAGGTATTTTGCCCTGGTCCATTCAAAACCCAGTGGCAATTGTTTTTGATGAATATGATGCTGGAAGACCTGATGTCATGTTTGTGATCCAGCGAATTTTAGAAGTTGATGGAAAGTTAACTTTGC
>Ga0209383_1000712_pt1 | contig 22506 bp, 22 predicted proteins | sample CoawatmetaG02DNA_FD_187510 | JGI IMG/M metagenome (GOLD analysis project Ga0209383, IMG submission 187510) | Marine microbial communities from the West Antarctic Peninsula - Coastal water metaG029-DNA (SPAdes) (version 2) | ecosystem: Environmental > Aquatic > Marine > Coastal ... | reverse complement strand
TTATCGACCATTAAATAGCCATTATTAATTAGCCTTTCTTTAAAGCTTTCTATATCAACATTTTCATCTTTTTTATATTGAAAACTATACTTTTCAATATAATCTCTTGGAGGCATGAAATGAAGCGCCGTAGTAATTGGTATTAAATTAATATCGAATTCTTTTTTAGTCATCTGATATAAAGTCAATAATCTTTCTGAAGTTAAGTCTGGGTGGGGTGATATTTGATCGTAAGGTAAAGTTTCCCAGTCTGGAAGAAGATTCACCTTTAAATTAGGAAAAAACCATGCAATTTCTTCTTTTATGCGAATAGCATCGAACACTGAACAGGTTATAATATTCAGTGATTTTTTATCTTCTTGTAAAAACTCCTCAAAATACTTACCAATTGAGAGACTTAGAGATGAATTAGCTTCAAAAAAAAGATTTTTTGGTGATTTATTATTTACTAATGTTGTAAGCATGCATTACTATCTTTATTAAATCGCAATATTATAAACAATTATTAATGACATAACGGACATATGACATGAATGATAAAGAAATAGTTGCACAAGCTGCATTAGAATACGTGAAAGATAATACAATAATTGGACTTGGTACTGGCTCAACAGCGAATTATTTTATTGAAGGGTTAGCAAAAAAAATAAAAAATGATAATCTTGATATAAAAGTAGTAGCCAGCTCAACGATAAGTCAAATTAACGCAATCCAAGCAGGCTTAGCCTACGTTTCGTTGGACCAAATTGAAACGATAGATTTGTATGTTGATGGTGCAGACGAAATCGAACTTTCTACTGGAATTAAAGTTCTTAAAGGGCGCGGTTACGATTTAATTAGAGAAAAATTATTGGCCAGCTCAAGTAAAAAATGCATCATTATTGGTGATAACTCTAAAATAGTAACTAAAATTGGTGATAACTTCCCGATACCGATTGAGACTTCACCAATTGCATGGAAAATAACAAAAAAAATTATTGAAGAGTTTTCGATTAATTGTGATTTGAGAAAGAATACTGTTGGTGATGGATTTGCTATTACCTCTTATGGAAATTTAGTTCTTGATTGCAATTTTAAATATAGTGATATTTCATCTTTATCGAAAAAATTATCAGAAGTCCCAGGAGTTCTAGAACATGGTATATTTTTAGATATTGCACATCTTTCACTTATTGCTAATGAAGGTAAAGTAGAAATATATAAGTCTACTTAGAAGTTAAAGTTTTTTTATCGCCCATATATGGAACCAAAGATTTTGGAATCGTAATATCTCCATTTTCTTTTTGGTAATTTTCTAAAATAGCAACTAGCGTTCTTCCAACAGCTAAGCCTGAACCATTCAAAGTGTGTAAAAATTTATTCTTGCCCTCTAGGTTTTTGTATCTCGCTTTCAATCTTCTTGCTTGAAAGTCTTCACAATTTGATATGGAAGATATCTCTCTATAAGCATTCTGTGATGGAAGCCAAACTTCTATATCAAATGTCTTAGCAGCCCCAAAACCCATATCACCCTTGCACAAAGAAACAACTCTGTATGGCAACTCTAACTTTTGAAGAATGTTTTCAGCGTGCGTCACCATTTCATCAAGCACCTTATAACTTGAATCAGGATGGCTTATTTGCACCATTTCAACCTTATCAAACTGATGCTGCCGAATCATACCTCTTGTATCTTTTCCATAAGAGCCAGCTTCGGATCTAAAGCATGGCGTATGTGCTGTAAATTTTAATGGCAAATCACTTTCTTCAATTATCTTATCTCGAACAAAATTTGTTAGGGGTACTTCGCCAGTAGGGATTAGGTAAAGAGAATCATCATCACCCTTGTACGTTTTAAATAAATCTTCAGAAAACTTTGGTAACTGGCCTGTACCAATTAATGATTCTTCATTCACTAAATATGGGGTATAGCATTCTTCATACCCATGCTCTTGAGTTTGAACATCCAGCATCATTTGCCCAATTGCCCGATGGAGCCTTGCCATATTTCCTTTCATAACCACAAATCTAGCTCCTGATAACTTGCTTCCTAATTCAAAATCTAAACCATGATTTAATCCTACATCCACATGATCTTTAATTTCGAAACTAAAATTAGTAGGCTTACCAAATTCTTTTACAATTAAATTATCTTTTTCCGAGCTTCCATTTGGAACTGAATTATGAGGTATGTTAGGAATATTTAGTAAGAATTGATTTAATGATGTTTGAATTATTGCTAATTGGCTTTCCAATTCTTTTAATGTTTCAGCAATAATGTTTACTTGTGCCATTAAGTCAGAAGTGTCGCTTCCCTTACTCTTTTCAATACCAATATTTTTGGAAAATTGATTTCGCTGTCCCTGTAACTCTTGGGTTTTAACTTGAATAACCTTTCTATCTTTCTCCAGGGATTCGTATTTTTTAATATCTAAATCGAACCCTCGCTCTTTAAGTAAAGTTGCGATTGCGTTACTATCTTCTCTTAATAAATTTATATCAATCATTTTTTTTCCTGATTATTCTTATATGCTTCATCTAATGTTTTTAAATAGTCTAATTTCTCTTTTATTTTAATTTCTAGACCACGATTTGTTGGCTTATAAAATTTTATTGGACTCATTTCGTCAGGAAAATATTCTACACCAGCCGCATATGCATCTGGTTCGTTATGCGCATAACGATAGTTTTTCCCGTAATTTAAATTTTCCATTAACTTAGTTGGTGCATTTCTTAAATGAAGAGGAACATCAAACTGCTGATGTTCTCTAATAAATTTCTTAGTTTCATTATAAGCCATATACGATGCATTACTTTTAGGAGCTAAGGAAAGGTATAAAATAGCATTTACTAACGCCAGTTCGCCTTCAGGATAACCTAATCTTTCAAAAATTTGGTAAGCCTCTAAAGCTAACGTCTGGGCTTTTGGATCTGCTAATCCAATATCTTCGATTGAGATTCTTATTATTCTTCTTGCCAAATAAAGAGGATCAGCTCCGCCATCGATCATTCTTAGTAACCAATAAACTGAAGCATCTGGATTAGAACCTCTAACAGACTTATGCATTGCTGATATTTGATCGTAAAACTGCTCACCGCCCTTATCAAACCTTCTAACTTTATCTGATATTATTTTATCGACTAAATCTTTATTAATATTTCCATCAACTTTTGGTTTTAGTGAATTAATAAGCATCTCGAGTAAATTTATTAATCGTCTTGCATCACCATTTGCGTATGTAAGTATCATTTCTCTAGCTAATTTGTCTAACGATATTTTCTTATATTCATCAATTACTTTATCAATAATCTTTATTAGCGGGTCTGAGGAAAGAGTTTTTAAAACGTATGTTTGGCACCTACTTAATAAAGCAGAATTAACTTCAAATGAAGGGTTCTCGGTAGTTGCGCCAATAAAAATTATTAATCCTGATTCAATGTGGGGCAAAAAAGCATCTTGTTGACTTTTATTAAAGCGATGGACTTCGTCGACAAAAAGTATGGTTTTCTTATTGTGTTGCTCAGAAGCAAATTCAGCTTTTTCAACAGACTCTCTTATTTCTTTAACACCAGATAAAACTGCTGAAAGCGCTATAAATTGAGCGTCAACATTGTTTGCTATCACTCGTGCAATTGTTGTCTTTCCAACTCCTGGTGGGCCCCATAATATCATTGAAGGTAAATTTCCTGACTCAATAGCTACCTTAAGCGACTGGCCTTCACCTAAGATATGGTCTTGGCCTACAATATCTTTAATATCTTTTGGTCTTAAAAGCTCAGCTAAAGGGATTGATGATTGAGTCTCCATCTAGTTCCTTATAACATCAGTATCTTCAGGGGTATTAAATAAAAAGATAGCCTCGTTAATGATTATATTACGGCTAACTTTAATAAATTCAATTTCAGTTATATTATCAAAACTATCAATAACCCTCATGCCTTTTAATTTTTTCTGCACAAAGTTAATAAATACTTCCTTAAAGTTAGCTTTTTCAGGCTCTTGGGGTACAGCTTTAAACCAATTAATTCCTTTTCGATCTTTAATAACACTAATTTCAAAAAGATTTTCTATTTCACGATTTACTAATAACATTGCTGGACTCACACCACCTAAATTTTTTAATTGGCTAATAACAACTTGTTTTAAATCGGGGTCGTATAAATACAATAATTCACCATCACTTATTAATTGGCTTTTTGAAGGCTCCAAGTAATCCCATTTAAATAGATTTGGTTTTTTAAAAAAAAATTGACCTGAAACTTCCTGGAGAGTTGCTCCATTTTGATCTAAAACTTTTTGTTTAAAATTACCTGTAAGTGAATCCATTTCATTAAGTATGTTTGATAACTCAGAATCTGAATTAGCCGCTAAGGGTAAACAAAAAAATAAAAGAAAAAAGAATCTAATCATCATTATTTTTTGCTATTATTTCTCGGTTTCCATTATTTTGCATAGGAGTCACCAATCCAGCTTTTTCCATATCTTCGATAATTCTTGCCGCACGGTTATAACCAATTCTTAAATTTCTTTGAACATAGGAAATGGATGCTTTTTTAGTTCTTAGAACAATTTCAACAGCTTCGTCATAAAGTGGGTCTTTCTCACCAGATGGCCCTGCTTCTCCTAAGATATTATTAGCACTATCATTTGGGTTAAGTATTTCATCTATATAATTAGGCTCAGCTTTTGCTTTAAGAAAATTAACTACCTTATGTACCTCTTGATCAGAAACAAAAGCTCCATGAATTCTATTCGGATAACTTGTTCCAGGAGGCATATACAACATATCCCCTTTACCGAGTAATGTTTCTGCCCCCATCTGATCTAAAATTGTTCTTGAATCTATTTTGCTTGAAACCTGAAAAGCTATTCTGGTAGGAATATTTGCCTTAATTAATCCAGTAATAACATCTACCGAAGGTCTTTGTGTGGCTAAAACTAAATGTATGCCGGAGGCTCTTGCTTTTTGTGCGAGCCTTGCAATTAAAGCTTCAATTTTTTTTCCCATCGTCATCATTAGGTCTGCCAGTTCATCAATCACAATAACAATTAATGGGAGCTCTTCTAATGCTTCTGGATTCTCAGGATTTAGTGAAAATGGATTTGTTAAAGGTGTTCCTTTTTCTTGTGCATCTTTTAATTTCTGATTAAAGCCAGCTAGATTTCTAACACCAAATTCAGACATTAATTTATATCTTTTGTCCATTTCTGCAACGCACCAATTTAAAGCATTTCCTGCTTGCCTCATATCTGTAACCACAGGGGATAATAAGTGAGGAATCCCCTCATATACGGATAACTCCAGCATTTTTGGATCAATTAAAATCATTTTAACTTTATCAGGGGTTGCTTTATACAAAAGACTGAGCACCAGTGCATTGATTGCAACAGATTTCCCAGACCCTGTTGTTCCTGCAATTAATATGTGAGGCATTTTTGAGACATCAGCAATCTCCGGTTTTCCAGAGATGTCTTTACCAAGCGCAACTGACAATAGAGCCGATGTGTCAGCAAATTTCTTTGAGCTTACAATTTCTGAAAGATACACAATTTGTCTATCAGGGTTAGGAATCTCCAAACCCATACAAGTTTTTCCAGGGATAGTTTCAACAACCCTAACGCTAACAACTGATAATGCTCTAGCTAAATCTTTAGCTAAATTTATAACCTGACTACCCTTGACTCCTGCTGCTGGCTCGAATTCATAACGAGTAATTACTGGACCGGGTTGGGCTGAAATGACTTTTGCCTCAATACCAAAATCTAATAATTTTTTTTCTATTAATCTTGAAATGAACTCAATAGTTTGAGGTGATTGGACTGATACTTCATTTGTTGGTTGATCCAACAAATTTAAAGGTGGCAATATTGAATCTGAGTCACCAAATAAATTCGTTTGTTTTTCTTGTTTAACTCGTGCACTTTCTTTAGCAGGCGATTTTATGTCTAGTATCTTAACAGGCACACGATCTTCAAGCTTCCTTCTCTCAGTTTCAATAAAAGAAGTTCTCTGTTTTTCAAATTTTCTACCTTCCTTTCGATCTTGCCAATCAACAAATTTATCTATACAACTATTAAGTATATTGCATATAAAATTACCGATACTCTCTGAAATTGTTATCCACGACCAGCCAGTAAATAAACTAAAACCAATAGCAAAAGAAATTACTAAAAATACTAAGGTTCCAATATAGCCCATAGCTCTTTCTAAGAATCCATAGATATTATTTCCTAAAAGACCACCTTGTTCTGAAGGTAATTGAGCTGAAAAATTAACCGCATAGCCAGCCTCAAAAGTTGATGATGATAAAAGAAGAAGAAGGAAGCCTAAATAATGAATAATTAATAAGTGTTTTATTTCGTAATTTTCATTTTCAATTCTGGGATAAATTAGAAAAATACTATAAATACTCAAGAAAACAAGCCACCAAGCAGATAATCCAACAAGATTTAAAAAGAAATCAGAAAAATAGGCACCACTTATTCCAGCTAAATTATTTATATTTTTACTAACATCTATACTGTAGGAAAAGGAAGGATCACTTCCTGAATAACTTATTAGTGCAAGAGTTATATATAAACCAATAAATAATAAGCTAAACCAAGAAGCCTCCCTTATCACCCTACTTGCAAGATCTCTAGGGGCTTTTTTAGATGCAACTAAATTTTTATTATTTTTTGATTTGTGTCGTGAAAACAATTAAGGTTACTCAGTAAAATATATCAAAATTATATCAGGCTAAATCTAAAATTGAACTCATAAAAAAAAATTTCTTATTTTAATTTTCTTATTCTATTATTATTTTTACTAATTATAAAGATTAGAAAACACAACTAGGCCTTATTTTGCAAAGGTAAATGATATTTAAAATAAAAGATTAGTAAAGCTAATCAAAATGATTTAAACAATTGTCTGTATAAATCATTATTATTAATTGATTAGATACTCAGTGTAAACTAGAATTACGTTTTGAATTAGACTCTGGAAATTAAAAATTATGTCAAAACATTCTCGCCTTATTATTCTTGGATCAGGCCCTGCCGGTTATTCTGCTGCAGTCTATGCTGCACGAGCAAATCTTAACCCATTACTTATAACCGGTATATCTCAAGGAGGACAGTTAATGACTACAACGGATGTTGATAACTGGCCAGCAGATGCTGATGGAGTTATGGGTCCTGACTTAATGAGTAGGTTTGAAAAACATGCATTAAGATTTAATACAGAAATAGTATTTGACCATATTCACACATGTAAATTAAAAGAAAAGAAATTTACACTTATAGGTGACAATGAAGAATATACATGTGACGCTTTAATTATATCAACCGGTGCTTCAGCAAAATATCTTGGCTTAAAAAGTGAAACAGAATTTCTTGGCAAAGGAGTTTCGGCTTGTGCTACTTGTGATGGTTTCTTTTATAAAAATCAAGAAGTGGCAGTTGTTGGTGGTGGCAGTACCGCAATTGAAGAAGCGTTATATTTAGCAAATATTGCAAGTAAAGTAACTCTAATACATAGGCGTGATGAGTTTAGAGCTGAAATGATAGAGATGAATAAAGTTTATGAAAAGGTAAAAGAAGGTAAAATTAATTTAGAACTCTTTAATGAACTTAGTGAAGTTCTTGGAGACAAGTCAGGTGTGACTGGGATTAAAATTAAAAATATAAAGTCTAATGAAACTAAAGAAATTAACTTACAAGGTGTCTTTATTGCTATTGGTCACAAACCAAATACAGATATTTTTGAAGGTCAATTAGAGATGGAAAATGGTTATATTATTACCAATTCCGGAAGAGAGGGAAATTTTACAGCAACTAGCATAAAAGGTATTTTCGCTGCTGGTGATGTTCAAGACCATATTTATAGACAAGCCGTTACAAGTGCAGGAACTGGCTGTATGGCTGCTCTTGATGCTGAAAGATATCTTGCTAATTATGCAGAATGATGAGGAAAATCTTTTCCGAGAGGAAGTTAGAAATGTCAAACCTCTTAAAATAAAATCAAAAATTATTGAGACAGCTAGTAACAAGCCCAAACCAAAACCTATCGCTAAGAAAACTTTAGAGGATGAAAGAGAGGTGTTAATTGAATCTCTAAGTGATGCTTATATTTATGAGGATGGTGAGTTAGAGGCTGGTTTATTATTTTTAAGATCCGGGCATTCGCCAGACATTATAAAAAAATTAAAAAAAGGTTACTGGGTAGTTCAAGGATCAATCGATCTTCACGGAATGATTTCCCAAGAAGCAAAATCTTATATTGTAGATTATATTCAAGAATGTAAAAAAAGACATATTAGATGTATAAGAATAATTCATGGAAAAGGTATTGGGTCTAAGAATAAAGAACCTGTGTTGAGAAATAAAGTTAAGAATTGGTTGGCGCAAAAAGATGAGGTTATCGCATACGCACAAGCTCCAAAGCATGATGGGGGTAGTGGAGCAGTTATAGTTTTATTAAAAGAATATAACTAGACCGTCTCAATTAAGCAAATTGCTTGCGCAGCAACCCCTTCAGACCTCCCAATAAAACCTAACCTCTCTGTGGTAGTAGCTTTAATATTAACATTACTCAAACCACACATACAATCATCAGCAATGTTAGTAATCATCTGCTTTATATATGATTTCATCTTTGGAGCTTCGCATATAATTGTTGCATCAATATTTCCAATAATATAATTATTTGATTTTAAAGTCTCGACAACGGTTCTTAAAAGTTTACGAGAGTTGATATCTTTAAACGTCTTATCAGTATCTGGGAAATGTTGGCCAATATCACCCAGTCCTGCCGCACCTAATAATGCATCTATGATTGCATGTATCAATACATCGGCATCTGAGTGTCCTTCTAAACCATATTCATAGTCAATTTTTACCCCGCCAATAATTAGCAGTCTGCCTAATACAAACTTATGAACATCAAATCCTTGCCCTACTCTATTCATTTAATCTTTCCTTCAATTATCGTACTAAAAATCTGGCTCATATTTATTAAATCCTCTGGATAAGTAATCTTAAAGTTAGTAATCAAACCTTTATAAACCATTGGCTTTAATCCTAGCGCTTCGATTGCTTCTGCTTCATCCGTAGGCGTTCCAGGAAAGTTATTAAGCGCTTCAATTAGTATTTTATATTTAAACATTTGTGGAGTTTGCGCCAACCAAAAAGTGTCACGGTCTTCAGTTTTAATAATTTTATTTGATTGATCAACTCTTTTTATTGTATCTACCGATGGTAAAGCCACAATGCCGCCCACACTATCCTTACCCACTTCCTTGATAAAGGAATTTATAAAAGACTCGGTAATCCCCACTCTTGCTGAATCATGAACAAGGGCCCAATCATCATCTGATGTTGAACTTTCTATTAAATTAAGTGTTTTTAAAACAGTCTCTGATCGACTACTGCCACCAGAATAATAAATTTTAGTTTTATGGGAAAAAGTGTAATTTGAATTCTCGACGTTATTTCTTTCATCCGAGTTAAAAGCAATTGAGATCGTATCAACAACAGATACATTTGAAAAAATAAAATCAACCCATTCAATTAATGTTTTTCCATGAAAAGATGAAAATTGTTTAGGAATTTCCTGGCCCATCCTTGAACCAGATCCTGCTGCAGGAATAATTACATGAATCTTTGACATACCAAATTTTAGCATGTCAAAGAATAAAGTTAATTACTTATCGCTTGAAACTGAATTTATTTTATGAATAGTAATATCGGCACCATTAAATTCTTCTTCTTGAGTGAGCCGAATACCCATTGTGCTTTTAACAATTGAGTAAATTATATAACCACCAATAAAAGCAACCGAAATTCCTACGATAGTTCCAATTAGTTGTGAGTAAAAAGCTACTCCTCCAAGTCCGCCAAGCGACGTTAGGCCAAATATACCAGCAGCTATACCACCCCATGCTCCACATATACCATGCAAAGGCCATACGCCCAGTACATCATCTATTTTCCACTTATTTTGCGTAAGTGAGAATGTCCAAACAAACAAAGCTCCTGCTATTACTCCAGTTGCAAGAGCGCCTAGTGGATGAAAAAGATTTGATCCAGCGCATACAGCAACTAAGCCTGCTAATGGGCCATTATAAAGAAATCCAGGATCATTTTTACCAACTACTAAAGCGGCAAGAGTGCCTCCTACCATTGCCATAAGAGAGTTAACTGCAACCAAACCAGTTATGCCCTCAAGCGTTTGAGCTGACATAACATTAAAACCAAACCACCCTACCGTTAGTATCCATGAACCAAGGGCTAGAAAAGGTATGCTTGAAGGTGGGAATGCATTGCATTTACCATCTTTTGAATATCTTCCATGCCGAGCGCCTAATAAAATTACAGCAGCCAAAGCTATCCAACCACCCATTGCGTGTACAACGACTGATCCAGCAAAATCATTAAAAGGAGCGCCGAAACTATTAGTTAAAAATTCCTGAAAACCATAATTGCTATTCCAAATTAGCCCCTCAAAAAAGGGATACAAAAAACCGACTAAAAGAAATGAGGCGATCATTTGAGGATTAAACTTTGCTCTTTCAGCAATCCCTCCAGAGATAATCGCAGGTATTGCAGCGGCAAAGGTTAATAGAAAGAAAAATTTGACTAATTCATAGGCACTTTTTTCACTTAGCGCAGATGCTGCATCAAAAAAATTAACACCGTAAGCTAAGCTATAACCAATAAAAAAATAGGCTATTGTAGAAACTGAAAAATCAGCCATAATTTTAGCTAATGCATTTACTTGATTTTTTTCTCTAACCGTACCCACTTCTAAAAATGCAAAACCAGCATGCATTGCTAGCACCATAATTGCACCCAAAAGTATAAAGAGAACATTGCTTTGATCTACTAAATTTTCCATTAATGAAATCCTAATATTTAAATTAAAATTTATTATCCACAAAATCAATTTTGATTCTATAATTTATTGCAATATTTCATACAATCTTCAACAAATACAATAAAATGCAATAATTTAGTGCAATTCTAACCATTAAAGATTTATTAACAAAAAAGTTTTATCATTACAATATGCTTGATTATTTTTTTATTTTTTTAATTTTACTACTAGTTTGTTTTTGGGTTGAAACTTCAACTAAAAGAGAAATGGCTATTTCTCATGGCAAAAATATTGCCAAACAATTTAATTTACAATTATTAGATGACACAGTTCATTGTAATAAAATTTCTTTAGTAAGAACTTCAGAAAATTGGCCCTCTATTAAGAGACTTTATTACTTTACTGTTAGCGCGAGTAATGATGACAGGCTCCATTGCCAACTTACCATTTCGGGTACAACGCTTACAGATTGGTATGTTCCCCCATATCCACAAAGAGAGATGTAAATTTTGTATATCGGACGATTTGCACCTACTCCCTCTGGCCCCCTTCACTTTGGTTCGATCATAACTGCTTTAGCTAGCTACTTGGATGCTAAGCATCACAATGGGCAATGGAAAATAAGAATTGATGATATTGACTCCCCTAGAATTGATAAAGATGCTGAATCAGCCATCCTTAAAAGTCTTGAAAGTTTAGGCTTGTTTTGGGATGACAAAATATCTAGACAGAGTGAAAATATTAGAGAATATAAAAATATTCTTGAGATATTGAAGAGTAAAAATCTCACCTATAACTGTAAATGCAGTAGAAAAAAAATTTTTAAATCAAATATATTGGATGTTGACAAGCTGATTTATAATAATCATTGCAGAAATAAAAAACATCCATCATCAAGCAAATCAGCTGTTAGGTTAATTACAGAATGTAAGTCAACTAATTTTATCGATAAGACTCAAGGCCCTCAGTCTCATAATCCTAGTAATTTAATTAGTGACTTTATTATTCAAAGATCTGACCAATTTTATGCTTATCAATTAGCTGTAGTAATTGATGATCATTTACAATCGGTGACTAATATTGTCAGGGGAGCAGACTTACTAAGTTCAACAATTAAACAACATTATTTAAATACTCTTTTAAATTATTCAGAAAAGTCCTATATGCATATACCAATTGCTTTAATAGATAATCGAAAATTAAGCAAAGGTAATGGTGACAAATTGAATAACAATAATTTTTCTTTAATACTTATCGAAGGGCTCAAATTTCTTAAACAAAAAATCAAAAAAGGTATTGAGGATGCTAGTCCTAGTGAAATACTTAAATATGCATCAAAAAACTGGGATACCGCCCCACTTCAGCAAATAAAAGATATTGAGTTAACAGCTAATCAGCGGTTGATTGTCGGTAATGCTCATACATGAATACACTAACAGCTGAACCTACATTAATCGATTCAACTTCTTTATGCATAGGTAAAGATATGGTTCCAGTAATATTTTTAAGCAAGGATTTTGAAATACCTTTACCCTCATTGCCAACTAAAATTGCCATATTTGAATTAAGTTTAGTTTTAAATAATGATTGACCACTCGTCGCTAATGCGATTACATCATGTTCATAATTTAAAATCCATTCGTTTAAATCTTGCTCAACTATGCACTTAAGAGAAAATTGAACACCTTGACTACCTCTTAATGTTTTAGGAGACCATAAATCGGCGCAAGTTTTTGATAGAATTATAGAATTAGTATTAGCTGCTTTAGCAGTCCTTAAAATACTACCTAAATTTCCTGGATCTTGAATTCCATCTAAAAGCACAATTAGTCCATCAGTTGATAAAGGCTTAACTTTTGGAATATCCACAAGTGCTAAAAGGCCCGTTGAGCTTTTAAGCTCGCTTAGCTGAATGAATAATTCATGGCTTAATGAATAGCAAGGACAATTGAGGTTGGAAATTAAATTTTCTATTTCATGACTAACAATAGACAAATCTTTAATAATTAACACTGGAACACTATTTTGGGAAAAAGACTTTACTAAATGAGGCCCATCTAAAATAGTTTGATTTATATTTTTTCTAAAAAATGAGCTTGAATAAATCTTTTTTAATTTTTTATAAAAAGGGTTATTCTTTGATTCAATTAATTTTTCATTCATACGCATATTATTCCATATGGCTGGAAGACATCAATCTAAAGCTTGCATTGGTTTTAACTTAAATCCTGCGTCACTAAACTGTTTAAGTAAACCAGTGTCCCCTCCCAAATGTGATGCTCCAACAGCAATAAAAACTCTATTACCCTTTATTAATTCCTTAACCCTTTCACCAAAAAACTTATTCCTTCTGGTTAGGAAGTAATATTCCATTTTTTCCCAAGTAGCTTTAGATACAAGACTTTTAGTTATTAGGGTATCAGTATTAAGAATTTTTTCTGTATTAAACGTTAAATAGGCTGATACTAATAATTCGTAATCTACTTCTTTTTGCTCAAGGTCTTTTTTTAAAACAGCTTTTAATAAAGCCATTTGCTCATCAATCGTAAACTTATCTAAAGCTTTAAAATGTTCTTGAGGTGTTTCAAGGCCCTGAGTAATCTTCATAAAACCCTCAGCTTTAGATTTTAATAAATTATCCTGATTAAAAGGTGTTATCGGCCTTGGAGAATCAAAAATAACAGCTAAAATCCATGGCTTCATTGATAAAATATGTTCCCGAGGCATTGTGTGAAAGTCTGCTAGTAAGTTAATCTTTTCTAGCTCCTCTTCCGTTAAATAACCGTCATATAATTTTGGATTAACACGGAGTATTGACCTATCAATAACCTCATCAGCCTCCATAACAAATATATCAATCTCTTTTAATTTTTCTGCAACAATAGGCTTAAAATTTGATACACGATTATCATCCGTATGAATTGTGCCAAATAAATAATGTTCCTTACCTTCGAGATCGGTAATTTGCCAAAAAATAGAATTTATTTCCGCTTTTTTTGCTTGGGTCGCATTATAAAGGCTGATAGGTTGGTCGGTTTTAAATAGCTCGCCAACATAATTTTCCAAAGCCCAACTATTTGGGATTGAAAAAAAACAGAAAACACATAGAATAAAAGGTAGTATATTTTTTGTAATTGAATTCATAACTTATAAGTCACTAAAAAAATAATTTAGTTCATATAATACTTTAAAGATATTACTATCATTTTATTTTTAATTAAATAAAATGATAGCTTCTTTAAAGTTTCTAATGTAACTATCTAATGGGGAATTAATGAAAGCTTTAGTAAAAAGACATGCAAAAGAAGGGTTATGGCTAGAAGATATGCCAGAACCAGAGGTTGGTAATAATGATGTTTTAGTAAAAATCAAAAAAACTGCCATCTGCGGTACAGATATCCATATTTATAATTGGGATGAATGGGCACAGAAAACTATCCCTATCCCAATGATAACTGGTCATGAATACGCTGGTGAAATTGTAGAACTTGGCTCTAATGTTTCTGACTTAAATATTGGAGACGTAGTGTCAGGTGAAGGTCATATAACCTGTGGTCGTTGTCGAAATTGCCTAGCAGGGACAATACATTTATGTCCAAATACAATCGGGGTTGGTGTCAATAGAACTGGTGCTTTTGCAGAGTATCTATCTGTTCCAGCAAAGAATATATTTAAACCTAGTCGCGAGATGTCAACAGATCTCTTGGCTTGTTTTGATCCATATGGAAATGCCGTACATACAGCGTTATCCTTTAATATGGTTGGTGAAGATGTTCTTATTACAGGTGCAGGACCAATTGGTATGATGTCCGCAATGGTCGCAAATCATGCTGGCGCAAGAAATATTGTAATTACAGACATAAATCAATACCGTCTTGATTTAATCAAGAAAATTTTACCTAAAGTGATTACGGTTAATGTTGAAAAAGATTTAATATCAAAGAAATTAATGGAATCTTTGGGTATTTTTGAAGGATTTGATGTTGGTTTGGAAATGTCTGGGTCGCCAACAGCTTTTTCTGACATGCTGGGTAAAATGATAAATGGTGGCCGAATTGCTATGCTTGCAATTATGCCTGCAGGATCAGGTATTGACTGGGATTTAGTCGTCTTTAAAGGTCTAACTATTAAAGGTGTTTATGGTCGGGAAATTTTTGAAACATGGTACAAAGGGTCAATGATGGTTCAAAGTGGCTTGCCTTTAGAAAAAATAATCACCCATCGTTTTGACTTTACCGAATTTCAAGAAGGTTTTGATGTTATGAGGTCAGGAAAATCAGGAAAAGTTATTCTAAATTGGGAAATATAATTTAATAAGGATTATTAATGAGTTTTAAAGCCACAAAAGATAGTATTGCAAATGATTTGGATGACATCAGAACTGCCGGTTTATGGAAAACTGAGCGCTATATTAGTTCTGATCAAAAAAATGAAATCACCTTGAGTGATGGAAATACAGTAATCAATATGTGTGCCAATAATTATTTGGGTTTAGCTAATAATCGTGAAATCATAGATGCTGCAAAAGCTAGTTATGATAAATGGGGCTTTGGGTTGGCCTCAGTTAGGTTTATTTGTGGCACTCAGACGATACATAAAACACTAGAAGAAAAAGTAAGTACATTCTTGTGTATGGAAGACACCATACTTTATGCAGCCTGTTTTGATGCAAATGCTGGACTGTTTGAAACTATCCTAACAAACGAAGATGCAGTTATTTCTGATGAACTTAACCATGCTTCAATTATTGATGGAGTTCGTCTTTGTAAGGCAGCACGTTATCGCTATAAGAATAATAATATGACCGACTTAAGAGATAAGTTAACTGAGGCCAAAAAAAATGGTGCTAGAAGGATTTTAATAACCACTGATGGGGTCTTCTCAATGGATGGCACAATAGCTCAGCTAGATAAAATTTGTGATCTTGCTGATGAATTTGATGCAATGGTGCATCATGATGATTGTCATGCAACCGGATTTATGGGTAAGACAGGTCGCGGTGTTCATGAATATCGTGGAGTCATGGACCGCGTAGACATTATTACTAGTACCTTCGGTAAAGCATTGGGTGGAGGGTCTGGGGGATTCACTTCAGGAAGAAAAGAAATTATTGACATGCTCAGGCAAAGATCAAGACCTTATTTATTTTCAAATACGTTAGCTCCTTCAATATGTGCTGCAACACTCAAAGCTCTTGAAATGATAGGCAGCAATACGGAATTAAGAGATCGTCTAGAACATAACACACATTACTTCCGAAAAGGCATGCAAAAAGCTGGCTTTGCTGTTGATGATGGCGATCATCCCATCGTACCTGTAATGTTGGGAGATGCGAACTTGGCCCAGGAAATGAGTAAAAAATTATTACTAAAAGGTATATATGCAATAGGATTTTTCTTTCCCGTTGTTCCTAAAGACAAGGCAAGAATTAGAACTCAAATCTCAGCAGCTCACAACGAAGAAGATTTAGATAAAGCTATCTCAGCTTTCGCTTCAACAAGAGACGAGTTAGCAGCGTAAAATTAATGAATACAATTAAAAAATTATGCTGGCTATGGATCTTTATTTTTTCAGGGACCATTAATGCCCTTCAAATTGGGGATAAAGCGCCTAATTTTGTTGCTGAATCAACTAAAGGGGAAATTAACTTCCATGAATGGAGTAATAATAAATGGACAATTTTGTTTTCTCACCCTGGGGACTTTACCCCTATTTGCACAACTGAATTAGCTGAGCTTGCATTTCTTCAGCCAGAATTTAAAAAAAGACAAACAAAAATCATCACCTTAAGTGCTGACAGTCTCAATGATCACTTAGAGTGGGTGTCTCATATTGATAAATATAAAAATTTAATTAGGACGAATAAAAAAGGAATTGTGACAATAGGCTTGGAGAGACCTGATCTTGATTACCCAATTCTTGCAGACAAAAAGTTAAAGATAGCGACCGCTTATGGGATGTATCACCCCAAAGCTGAACCAAGCAAGGGGGTATTTGGAGATGCCAATAAATCTACCATTAGATCTGTTTTTATAATTGATCCAGATAAAACAATTCAAACGATTCTTTCTTACCCTAAACACATTGGCAGAAACTTTAATGAAATTATTCGAATAATTGACGCCCTTCAGTTGGCTAAAAAATATGATGTAACCATCCCTGGGAATTGGCAGAAAGGTAAGCAGGTAGTAGTTCCTACACATATACCATCCGAAGACATTAAAGGAAAGTATGATGTAGATTACTTCACCAACCATCAAGATTACTTAAGAACAATTGACGACCCAAGTGAAAATAAAAAAAATCTTTAAAAAAAGGAAATTAAAAATGGATACTAAAAAAATAATTATAAATAGTGGATTAATATCTTTATCTTTTTTGTTGATAACTGGATGTGCAAAAATTATTGAGATAAAAGATGGCGCAGATGAAGTATTGCTACTAAAAGAAAAACCAAAGGGTTGCGCTACAAGGGGAACGGTTAATGTAAGTGTTCTTGCAGAAATTGCATACGTCGAAAGAAGCGAAGAAAACATTGACAGAGATTTATTACAGTTAGCACAGAATAGTGCAGTCTCAGTTAGAGCAAATACCCTTGTAAAAGACAAATCTTCTAAGCCAGGTGAAGCTACATTCTCAATGTATAAGTGTAATCGCCCATGGGCTAATTAAGCTTAATAAATTAACTTTTCAATTTAATTATTTGAAAGCTTGGTTTTACCTGCTTATATAAATTAGTTAGAAATTCTTCAGTATCTTTAGGAAAATCAATGTCTCCAAAATAAGAATTTACTAATGGGCATATATTATTCTTATCGCTACTATTAGTAAATTTATCATCTACATCTGTTACCTTTCCTTCTTCATCTGCATAAAAAATATTCTGTTGTGACCATTTTTCATCGTCAATACTTTTAAAATCATAGCCAATAAATGACGTTTGGTCTTCCAAAACATAGGCAGCTGCCCTTGCAAAAGCTTTACATTTATATTTATCAATTAAAAAATTAACTAGGTAGGTCTCCAACTCTTCAGCAATTCCCTTACCACCATTAACGTCGGAAAACTTTCCAGTAAACAATAGGTATTGGTTTTCTTTATCGCAAAAAGTTAAAACTTTATTTACTGCTTTATGCTTTAAAACAATATCTTTATACATTTTTGGAAATTCTTTTTTTAAGCAATCAAATTCTTTATTCATTTTCTAGCTCTGCCCTAATCTATTTTTAATGAGCATATGGTAATCTATGTCAATGTGTATTACAAATTTATCATATAGTTATTTACAGCGACAAATTAAATAATTAGCAGAGCTTGATAACGAAAATCATAGCTGCTCACTTAATGCTAATTATCCATTCGAAAAAGAAGGGGTAATTTATTTTTTTTTAGAATGGTGGGAGAGATTTTAATATGTCTCGAATATGAAAAGTACTCTGGTTTTTTTGACGCTTTAAAATCAGGTCATGAATGTGATTTTGAGCGATTGATGTTTGAGAAATAATAGGGTCCCAAAAACCATCGAAAGGATAATTTTTTAGCACAATATCTTCTTCGCTATTTGACTTCTTGTGATATCTATTAAAACATGCAAATAAGCCGTTATTTTTCACTATCCGATGTATGTGTGTAAAATAAAAATTAATAATATTTAATGGCATTTCCATCATCGATCTCATATTTATTACTAAATCAATAAATTTATCTGGGACTTGATCAATCATCCACCCAGGAAGAATAATAAAATCAAAATCCTCATTAAAAACTTTATCCCCTCGCTCAAGAATATCTTTTAAATATAAAATTTTAGAATCAGGAAAAGTATTATAAATATAATATGTTTGGACTGCTAATAGCTCAGGTAAGTCAAAAATAATAAAGCGCGCATTGGGGTACCTCTTTTTTGTTTTTGATATAATCCCACCATAACCCCCTCCTATTTCTGCAATAACTGGAGAATCTGTCTCAATTAAATTATCAGCTACTCGAGATATTTGCCAGAAATAATATATATTTGATAGGTCGTGGGCATTACAATAAAAATTATCTGATTTATACTTAACTAAATACTTTTGGGGAGAACCTATGTCAGTTTCAATGTTATTAATAGTAAAATCAGGTCCGCATATGGAAAAAATTAAATTTACTACCTTAACTATACTTTCTTGTTCTTTTGCATCTGTAATAATCTCATCAACAAGGTTAGTATAATCATGGGTTTTCCTTCTCTCCCAGGGATCTATGTTGTTATATTTTTTATCATCACTAAATCTTGCATTATCAAAATACACTAACGAGTCATTAAAGCCTAAAGAGAGTGGGTTTCTTAAAAAATTTTTCCAGGCGTCAACTTGCTTTATCGATTCTTCATAATCTTCTGGAAATACATCCCAATGGCCACTTTTTTGCCCTAAAGGCATATTTTTTTTACTTAGATTATAATTTTCTAGCATATTAGAAAATGGTTTTGGCATCGTGTCTGTAATATTGATCATGTCTATTAAACTTTAGCTTTATATTTCTTATTTAAATTTTCTTTATTCATCTCACTACCCTCAGCAAGATTATATAAATCCGTATTTGATAATTTAACAGCCTCTTCTGCAGGGAGATTATGTCTATTAGAATAAACTAAAGCATCTGAATGAGGTAATAACTGATCACATTGGTCGCAATAAGGAAACAAGTTAAAAAGACCAGCTTTGTGAGCATAGCGTAGTAATCTATATTTTTTCTCATTAAGAATTTCAAGAACTGGCTGTTCAAAAGCATTCCCTAATACGATTTTATTATTATAGTCATAGCAACATGGAATAACTTCACCATCCCATTGTATTTGCAACGGACCCGTCTCCGGCCTACCACATGTTGTTTTAACTTCAATTCGATCCCGGTAATCTCTGCCATCTCCGAAGTTATGTGGCCTCCAGATCTCAATAGCATCTACTAAAGGCTCCCAAAACTCACGAAAATGTTGTTCATCTTTTTCATTTTCAGGAAGTGTTAAATAAGAAATCTGTATCTTAGTCTTAAAATTATGTTCATCTCTTAATTTTATAAACTTTAAAAGACCATTTTTAGTCGTTTCGAAATCGAGTCCTTGCATTACAGTATTATATGTATCTGAACCCATGCCATAAAAACTAATACGAATTTCATCTAACCCAGCTTTCAATATTTTTTCTGCACGTTTGCTATTAAGAACTGAGCCATTCGATATTATATAAGTAAACAAACCTTGCTTTTTAGCATAAGCAATTTTTAATTCTAACTTTTTATCAAGCATAGGCTCACCAAAACCAGTCAAAACAATATTTTTTGCCCCGAGGCTAACTACCTCATCAATACTTTTCTCATATTTATCCTGATCCATGATTCCATGCGCACGGCCATGCTCATGCTCATCTCTAGGACACATAATGCATGAAGCATTACAATGATCTGTAACCTCATATCTAACTTCTGGATGTGAAAGTTTGGTTATTGGTTTGTCTATGGGTAACTGCTTAAGTAAGCTATCTAGGTTAGCATTGTCAAAATTAATACTGCCATCATTAAGTAAGTTATCTTGCAAAAGCCTAAGATTTTGATCAATATTTCTGATTGGTATTACTACCCTACTCTTTCCCATACCTTAATTCCCTATTTTATACTTATTGAATTTTCAGCGGTAGAAATATCTTTTAATGTTAGGTCTTCCTTATGAACTGCCAATGAATTCATCCCCATTAGGAATATTTCATACCCTAAAGATGATAACTTTTTATGTATTGCATCTGGATTTGACTTTAGAATTTCAACAAATAATATTGGCTTTAGCTTCTCGATAGTGACTTTAGCCCCATCAAGCACTGCTTCTTCCATGCCTTCCACATCTATTTTAATAAAATCTACTCTTTCAAGAGCAAGCGAATCTATTGTTTTTAAGTCTACATCTATTGTTTTAGTGTAATCAATTTTTTGACCAATATTCATATTGTTAGGTCTCTTTTCTAAATCTAGAGCTCCATAAGATGACGGTATTAAATAATTTGGTTCGGGAATCGCCATTGTCCCTACCTTATTTCCAACTGCAGCATGAAATGCATCAATATTTAAACAATTGTTAAGCACAATATTTCCAGCAAGAGCATAAAATAATTTTGCTTGGGCTTCAAAGGATATAACTCTTCCCCATCCGGTCATGAACCTAGCCCATTCAATAGATAGTACTCCAATATTAGCGCCACAATCAATCACTACCATTCCATCCCCATAATATCTTCTTCTGGCAACAAGTAAACCTATCGCAAAATCGATTTCTTCTTGCTCGTAACTGCTCGTCTCTAGTAGTTGATGGCCGACACCATTGCGAACATTTTTACCATCATACTCATAATCCCTATAATCATTTTTATTCACGATCATCATGCCATGATTAGTTGACACCAAAACAAATGGGTTAGGTTTTTTAATGTTGATCAATGGACGTATCTCATTATGAATTTTCTTAATAAGCATTGTATCTTTATTAACATATAGGCGTCTATCTTATTTAATTATGAATATTATAACTGATGAACCACCATTCGCTCACTTCATGGTCAGGGGGTAAACTGGTTTTTCCACTTGTAGAAAAAGTTATGTTGGAGCAAACTAATTACAAATCTTTTAATCTATAAATTATTCCTGAGTTTTTAAATTTCCAACCATAATCGATATTTTGATTTCCAATTATAGTTTCTACTTTATTATAAAGATTGGATTTTTCAATGGCTTTAAATAAATATTTTTCAGATGGTACGTCTACACCTAAGGCTATAATTAAAGTAGGGCGGTACTGCTCTAACATCTTTATTAGTTTACCCTCATCGCGATTAAGTTTCTTAAATAACGAACTCAAATCATTGAATACATAATCTGGCGGTAACAAGTCCGTAAGTGGAAATAAGACTTGCATCGATCCATTTGTAGTCAAAGTTGAATCCTTTCTCGAGTGTCTAGAAATTTTATCTGCCGCGATTAAGTACTGACTTCTCTCAATCATTTCTGGAATTTGAAATAAATCAGATTTTGCCCACCTCATTGCATCTAAAGGTGTAAATACATGAAAGCTTTTTACCATCTTTCGATCTACCGTCGGTAAAATAATCATTAAACTCATTAGGCCAATTCCTACCATTGCTATTAACGTTGTTTTTTTAGATTCTTGATTGCTAATATAATGCCAACCTATTGCGCTTAAACCTGCCAAGCCTGGAAGGCAATTGACAAAATGGTATGGGAAGCCTGTTTTAAAATAAGGCTCTAAAAAAGTTACTAATACAACTCCTAGCCAAAAATAAAAACGTTTAATATTGACTAGTTTTTTATTAGTTGAATATGATTTAACAAGATAAACAATTGAGATAGTGGCAGTAATAAAAATAAACCAATTAGATTGTAATGTGATCAAGCCAATTTCAAGAAAGTGAGCTTTTATTTTATTATCGAAGAATGATACAAAATTAATATATGCATTAACTAAATTAAATAAGTCCCAGCCTCTCAGCATCAGTAAAAACCCGAGTAAAGTAAAACCTAATACAGCTGAACCAATAAGATATTTAAGAAGTATTCGCCATCCATAACCAATCAGTATGGCAATACCTGCCAATATAAAGAAGACTAGGAAGGGTTCTCTTAATAA
>Ga0209383_1000708_pt1 | contig 22554 bp, 36 predicted proteins | sample CoawatmetaG02DNA_FD_187510 | JGI IMG/M metagenome (GOLD analysis project Ga0209383, IMG submission 187510) | Marine microbial communities from the West Antarctic Peninsula - Coastal water metaG029-DNA (SPAdes) (version 2) | ecosystem: Environmental > Aquatic > Marine > Coastal ... | reverse complement strand
TGTTGACAACAAAACCCCAAACAGAACCTTTGCGATTGTAGACCTTGATGTACTTAGAACCCGCCTTGTAGCTAATGTTCTCATTAAAGTCTGCAATCATATCTTTATTGATATCACTAAGGATGCCCCGACCTTTGGCCGCAGCACAACCTGTAGTCCAGTTAAAGTAGTCTGTTTTGATGTTCTCAATTAGGGCAGTCATTTCGTTATTCATAATCATTTCTTTCTCTTTGTTAACTCTCATTGTATACATAGTATAACACACAAAATAGGGTTTGGCAACAGTTAATTTAAACTAAATCACCATAACCTAATTCACGGAGAGTATCGTTCCACTCGTTATATTGATTTTCAATGCGCTTTTCATCATTTTTAATGCGGTTTGCAGCACTATATTTGACATTATACTCACGAACCTTTTCGGGGTTATTTTTTCTCCAAGCTAGCGCTGACGCTCGAACCTTTTTCTTATTCCTATCACGATAACCTTTTGCCCAGCCCAAACATTTTTCCTGATTAGCGTAGTAATATTCTTTTTTCTTTTCAGCGGTGGTGGTCATATTAAACTCCCTCTCTAATAATATTCACTAATGGAAATTCCTATTCCCTCTGAACCAGCAGCTCCGATCCTTGCAAGCCCCACATTCTCCATAGGAAGGTCATCCCATTCCACAACAGCAGCTGTAGGGATTGTCACACCGTTTACTGATTTGATGATGCCAGTGACTATACCGTAAGAAACAGGGATCATTGCACCCCAGTTACCTTCAAGTTTCGTACCTATTTCAATTTTCATGTTTTCTCTCTCTCTCTGATTATATCTAATAGTAACACATAGAATAGGTTTTGGCAACAAAAATCGTGCCTTATAAGTCATTAATATTAAAGGAAAAGTTAAAATAATTAAGCAGCAATTGCAAGTATCTCTGCATTTGAGCCATATAAGTCAAACCGATTCGCAGTCAATTCACGTTTTCCAGCTCTGGGAAAATCAATCACTTTAGAGTAAGGAGATTTCTTTGCATAGACGGTTATATCTTTATGGCGAGATAGTTTGTTCCAAACATACCGTCCACCAGCAGACTGTGAAGAACCAGCACGAAGCGTGATACCTTCATCTTTAAGAAGAAATGTGTATAGTTTAACAGCAAGGTTCTTACCTTTGTAACGGCTATCGACCTGTAACATATCAACGTGCCAAGAACCACGTTCCTTACTCAACCCTATGTGAGCAACAATGCGATAATGTGTAACCATACCATCATGAGTAGTACGAACCCTTTTTGATACAGAACGATCATAAACCCATATCTCACGATATGTGTTCTCTTCTTGTTCGTTGTATATGTAATAACCTAGGCGGCGTCCTAGAAGATCACCTTCCATGTCGCCATAACCAAGACTAATTCCTTTATTCATATCAACTTTACAAACCATCACAATCTCTCTTTTCTCAGTTTATACCTAAGTATACATCATAAAACTGAGTTTGTCAACAAAAATCGTAGCTCATAAGTCATTGATTTCATTAAGAATCCAAACTTTTTTCTTCATTTTACCAATGGTAAACTCTGAAAAACCCTCTGGAATAGGTTTATTCCACCCATTTTTACGGGCGATTCCCACACTAGGAAACACACCAGCAAGATGCATTATGTGAGCCATAATCCAATTTTCTTCGATATGCAATGCACTATCTTTATCATCCCAAAATCCAAAGGATTTCATATCCTTTTCTGACATATCAGGATGAATAAAGTTAAATTCATTGTTCATAATCACACCTTCCTCTCTGTTAACTCTCATCATATATAGAGTATAACATACAAAAAGGGCTTTGTCAACAAAGAATCGACATGTTATTTATTTTTTTAGAAAGTGTGATAAAAATGTAACTTTTAGAAACCTTTAGGTTTTTTTGTAATACCTCGGCGTTTCATTTCCATTTCAATCCATGCACTTGCTCTTGAACTATTTACCTTCTTTTTCAATAGACTCTTAATCTGTTTGAATACAGGTGTCATCACATCTTCTTTTGAATCGTTATTATCTACAACAATAAAGCTTTGACGGAAATGCTGACTGAATTTACCAATATTGGATTGAACATCTTTCCACGATTTGATTGCAATAGGCTCTGGTACGGTTCTGTCACGCTTTGAGTTTCTCAATAGAGCAGTATCAAGAGAGGTATTGACAAAAATCATATGAGTATCGTAACCCAATTGTTGCAACTGAACAGACTGTTTAACAATCTTATCATACTCTCTACCAGTACCATCAATGATTAAACCAAGGCGACCTTCAATAGCATTACCTTTACGTTCAGCCGTAACTTTTTTAGCACGATTCCGTATCGCATCTCTTGGTTCTTCTTCAGATTTAGGCATCTTCGCATCCAGACCAGCTTTCTTAAGCATGACCTCAAATGCATCATCTGAATTAATAGTGACTAAACCCGTTCCACCCGTGGTTTGCCCGACAACGTAAGACTTACCGCTGCCGGGTCCACCGGCTAGGAATATTGCTTTAAATATGTTGGGATCGTTCAACCCTTCTTGGAGGTCTTGATATGTCTTCATTTTTATTCCCTATTAACTCTTGTTGCCCCATCAGTGCTATCATGTATTTATGATCTTCCGAAATTGGTTCAATTCTTCTTTCTTGTGTTTGAAAGGATTGCATTTTTTTAATTCGGTTTCTTGCTTTAGACATTTTCTCTTCCTTTTCTTGATGATATTGGTTAGAGGGTTTCTTTGGCATGATGAATGAGTTAATATCTCCTTTCTAATTATAATGGTTGTTGTTAATTTATCTTCTTGATGCGAATGACCTTAATGGAAAATCTGATTTAATATTTGAAGTTGCTGACTCAGCGCTCTTTCCGTCCTCATCATATCCAGTAATATCACCATAAAAATGATCGTCGGAAAATAAAGGTTGTTGTTTGACAGGTTTAGGTTCAATGTGATCTACTTCTTCTAATTCTTCATCAATACTATCCTTTGCGACTGTTAGATACATATGATGTTTTTTATTTGCGTTATTAAATACATGTTTGATTGACTTAACAAGAAAATCATTTCTTAAAAATTTATCTTTTCTGTCATCTGAATGTTTGGATTCTTTCTGTATATCTACAGATATCATATCTCCAGCTCCAAAGGTTGTTTGTCCATTAACCCATAGTTCTAAATTTAGGCCCATCTCTAAATTTGTAAATAAAGAACGTCTTTTCTGCAATGTATTTTCTGACTTGACAGGATCAAAAACATATTCTGTTTCTTTCTTATTCCCATTATAAACTTCATATTGTGAATTTTTATAAACACCACTTTTATTCTTAATAGTTGTAACAGGAGTTAGATATTGAACAGGTATAAAATCTGAAATTCTGTTTCCATCCTCATCTACTTCACTACTGCTGTATAGGGGAGCGTCCTTAATACGTCCAGCTTGAGGAGCATTTCTGGTTGCATATTTTTCAATACCATGTTTCTGTAAGTTTTTATCATCAAGATAATTATATGTATTGACGTTAAATTTCTTCTGAACTATATCATGAGTTATCAATCTAGAAGATAATCCCCCTGAGGCCTGTGTGGTTACTGTATCATTATTGGATGAAATTTTTACACCAAGAAGAGTACCCAAATCTTTTGTAACTTTTGCATTTATCTTATCATTATTTGTTCCAGGCTCTGATGGATCACCAGCAGTGGTATTTGTAGCTACTTCAAAATAGTTAAATCGACTTCCTTCAGAGTATAGACTTTGGAGTGATCTAAAATGATAACCTCTTAGGTTTTCAAAAAATACAAACGAACTTAATCCATGATGAAGAGCTGTTGCATGTTTTGCAAAATTCTTAATGATATCAAAAGGGCGAACATTATTTGCTATATATTCTTTGGTATCACTTGCCTGTTCAATGTACAAACGTTTTTTACATTTTAAATCTTTTCTTAATAAAGATTCAACCATTTCATGATATGTACCCCTAAGTGTCCTTGATATAAGGGTACGTTGATTATGAATTAACTCTGATGAATAGAACTCAAATGTCAAAATCTCAGCACCACCTTCGTAATTTCTACTTACCTTGGTGATATGAAAAACGTTTTCATCAAATTTTAATTTAAATGTTTCATCTTGCACAGTTGGAGTTTTTATCTTCATCGACAAGTATTCTTGACCAATGAATGGCCCTTCATTCTGTAAAGCGATAGTGTTAATAATTTGAAGTTCGCCCATAACCGAATTAGAATAAATACTTTCGTAAATAGCTACTTCAACTATTGAACTTTGAATAGGAATAACATTACCTGTAGAAGTAAATAATGTGGCCTCTTCAATTTCAAATTGTCCTGCCTGTTCTAGTTCCATTATGTACCTCTAATTTGATTGTAAAGCTTCGTATTCTTTTATAAACTGACTAACATAATCACCCTGCAAGAGTCGTATTTGTCTTAGTTTATCTTGTTGTTTTTCTTCATACTCAAAATTAGTTACTAATGTAGCAGAGGCATAATCTGTGTTATCTGTACCAATATTTATGGTAATATCAGAGTTACCAGAAGACTGAGAAATCTCATAATGGTGTACACCATTAGGGTTACTATATTTATCAGCAAGGTATGATTGAAACTGATTAACGTTCATAGGCCACTGGTGGTAACGGTCATATATATCATTAATCAACAAAATTATCCAATGAAGTTGTGAATCTCCATACATATCAAATGCAAGTGCCTCTGGAGATTCACTACCTCTTATACTATATTTTAGAAACATTGAAGACTGAGATTTGACTGCTGCTCTCGCACCAATCCTTTTTAGTATATTAGTTACTATGAGGGTATTACCACCCTCAGTATTTGTATATTGTATCTTGGGGAATTTTTCAAAATACATATTAGTACCCTTCTCTAGCTGCTTCTTGTGTTATGATTTCAATTTCGTCAAAAGTCATAGATATTGAACTATTTTGGGGTGGCGCACCATTTTTTCCATCACCATCAACAGGTTCATAAGCAGTAAATCTATCTCCACCATATTTAACATCTAGATTACTTAAATAACATGTGGAGATTTTATTTAAGTATAGGTTTTCTTTGGGTTGACCATCATTGTCTTGATAATAATATTTTATGTCCATAGTTGTTGGAATTGTTAAAGTTCTTCCTGACCCGCCACTACCACTCGCAACGCCTAGAACAGTTCCCGCAGCTATCCCAAATGATTCTGTGTATTTTGGAAGCATTGCAATCTTAAAAGCGTTTATAATTGCATCGACTTGTTTAGATTCTTGGTGGGATTTTGGAATAAAGGTGAACTCAAATTGAAATTGTCTCCTACTCACACCCTTAAACATCATCTCCATTTTATCAGTGACAATTTTTCCTGCCGCTAGAAACCCAAGTTCTTTAGCTCCTGGCCCTAGTGCATTCAGAACACCGCCAACTAGGCCTCCTGCTATTTGTTTTCCTCCTTCAGCACCGACATTGGCAGCACCTTTCATGCTTGCACCTAATGTGGAAAAAAACCCTTCTGATGCATTAACGTCACCAATAGCATTAAATGCAGCCTCAGCAGTACTTCCAATAGCAACATCTTCATAATTAGGGGAATATTTCACACTTACTGATGGGGGCATATACAATGCAATTTGCGTATCAACACTTTTTGATGAACCTTTTAGTGCAAAACTCCGCTTTTTAAATCCTGTTTTATCTTCTACTTTTTCCAATCGGCCGGCGGTTATACCGTGGATTTGAAATATAACATAGTGTCCCTGCATAACAGAAGCATTATCCATTGGATACGCCAATAATGTTGGCGATGAAATTCTATTATTAGTTTTACCAAATCCTGATGAAGATATTTCTTCATTTATTCTATTACGGGAAGTACCAGGCTCTACTTTACTTCTTTTACTGGATGGCTTAAATGCAATTCTACCTGCCATGTTTTATTTCCTATCTAAATAGTAATTCTTAAAGGTATTTATACATCATGGCATACAAAGGTAAATATACACCAAACAATCCTCAAAAATATAGGGGCAATCCACATAAGATCGTCTATCGTTCTCTATGGGAACGAAAGTTTATGGTATATTGTGACAGCAGCCCTTCTATAATTGAATGGGGTAGTGAAGAGATCATTATACCATATTTATCTCCTTGGGATGGAAAAAAACATCGTTACTATCCAGATTTCTATATTAAAGTTAAACAACATGATGGTAAAATAAAGAAATACATCATAGAAGTTAAACCAAAGAAACAATGTAGTCCACCCAATCCAAAACCATCAAGAAAAACTAAAAGTTGGTTCTCTGAGGTTAAAACATGGGGAGTCAATGAAGCAAAGTGGAAATATGCAAACTCTTGGTGTTTGGATAATGGTATGGAATTTAAAATACTAACTGAAGATGATTTGGGTATTCGTTATAAATAACAGTATGGCAAATAGCGATTATATACAAGGCGTTCAAGACGCAGCACAAGGTAAACCATACTCTACTGATTGGTATCTGAATAAAATTAAGGAATTTGGTCAGCCCGGCAGATTAGACCTCATCAGGGATGGTAAACAGAATACCACTCCATTCGGTAATTCACTGAACATGTTTGTGTATGGGCCTAAATTCAAAAAGACACTTCCTTACTATGATACATTCCCATTAGTATTACCCATAGAGAAATATAAAGATGGTTTTCTAGGTATCAATTTCCATTACTTACCTATTCCGTTAAGAATGAAGTTGTTGGATAGGATGTTAGACTTTGACTTAAATGCAAGTTATAGTGCAATCAAAGGAATTAGTTTAGTTAAACCAACTATACACAAATACTTAGCAGGATACACAAAATCTATGTTTCGTAAAATTGATGAAGATGAACTCGTTATTGCAACCCTTCTTCCTGTTCACAATTTTAAGAAATCTAGTGCAAGTGCTGTATGGTCAGATTCAAGGAAAATGGTATAATGGCAGACAGACAATCAAATTTAAATTCAACTTTCCAAGTTGATTCTACCTTGGAGCCAAGATCATATCTTGATGAGTTTAGAAGTGAAATCTCAAGGGGTGGACTTGCCAAATCAAACAGATTTCAAGCAAATATAAATCCGCCAGGCCCAGCTAATGGAGGTTCATCAGCATTACGTTCCATAATGCTTAGAACTAATTCTGTAGAATTACCAGGCAACACTTTAGATACGGAAACTGATTCAAATATATACGGACCTAATAGAAACATTGTATCTGGAGTAAGTTATGCCGATACTATTACCATGAGGTTTGTTTTGGATGAATATATGGAAGTAAGAAAATATTTTGAAGACTGGCAAAAACTGATGTATAACGAACAAACATGGAATTTGAAATATTATGATGAATACCACGGGACTATTGATGTTTTTTTATTAGACCAAGACCATAGCCCGACATCAGGGTATAGAATATGGGAAGCATATCCATCAACTATTGGGCCCATAGAATTGGCGATGGAGTCCTCCACTGATGTTTTTATACAAGATTTTTCGGTTAGTTTTAGTTTTAGGTATTATAGTGACATTGGAGATCATGGCACACAACAACCATCGTTTAATAACTTTAAAACTTCTTCCGCTCTTTCAGCTAAAAAAGAACTTATTGCTAGACTAGAAGATTTCGGCGATATTAATACTTAAAATAATATATATGATAGCATTGAAAGTTATCTGATTTGAAATAGGAGAAAATACTATGGCTTTACCAAAACTCGAAACACCAACCTACATTATGAATGTTCCTTCAACTGGAGAGGAGATAAAATACAGACCATTTCTAGTAAAAGAGGAAAAAATTCTTCTCCTAGCGATGCAAGAAACAGATTCATCTGCAACTCACCATGCAGTCCTTTCTTTAGTAGAAGCTTGCACCTTTGGAAGTGTAGGTAAAAATAACGATCCAATGTTTGATATTGAATATACATTTATTAAGATTAGACAGAAATCTATATCTGAAACTGTTGAAGTTAAATTATTATGTCCAGATGATGGTGAGACATATGTTGATGCTGTGATAAATCTAGACGATGTTATGATAACTATGGAGGATAATCATTCAACAACTTGTAATCTTGGTAAGGATGCAAAAGGTAATGAAGTTGTTATGGATTTAAGTTACCCAAGTGTTGATTCTACCTTGAAAGCAAGTAATCTAGATAATAGTGTTGAACAAATCTTTTATATTATCAAGAGTTGCGTAAAATCAATTCAATTTGGTGATGACATTTACAATAGTGTTGATATAACTCCAAAGGAACTTGATGAATTTATTGATAATCTGACACAAGAACAATTTAAAACGTTACAGGAATTTTTTGATACGATGCCAAAACTTACACACGATATAGAGGTTAAGAATCCTAAGACAGGAGTAACTTCTAATGTTCATATGGAGGGCCTATCTGATTTTTTAAGCTAACTCTTTCTCATAACAATTTACGAGCGTACTTTAAAATAAATTTTGGAATGATGCAACACCACAAGTACAGTTTGTCGGAAATTGAAAATATGATTCCTTGGGAGAGAGATATATATGTTGGATTATTAACACAGTGGCTTGAAGAAGAAAAGGAACGGCATAAGAAAAATCAGTAGCGTTATATCTAAGGGGTAATACACTAATGCAGAAAAAACTACAAAAAGATAGTAAGTTTGCAAAATATGATTTAGACGGCGATGGTATCGTCAGCGATGATGAGATGTTACAGGAACAGAGAATGATTGAACTTGAAGATATGCGTAGTGACATGGAGAATGAAGATAAAAAACAAGATGCACAACGTAACATGGCATGGTTTGCTCTTATGGGTATGTTATTATATCCTCTATGTGTTGTCTTATCAGTTGTGTTTGGTATTGAACAAGCAGCAAAAATACTGGGTGATATGGCAGGAGTTTACTTCATTGCCGTTGCTGGTATTGTTGCAGCGTTCTTCGGCGCACAGGCATTCAACAAAATACCACCAAAGAAATAAGGAATAAGTCATGGCTGTAACTCCAAAAGATGAAGATGATCTAATCAAATCACAAAAAGCAAGCGCTAAACAGTTTTCTGAGGCAGCAAAAGAGTTGAGAAATGCAGCTAAAGGTGTGCAAAAAAACTCTTTGCGTCAAGAACTAGGTTTGACAAAAGCGGGTATTCGTGAATCTTTAGAAGACAAACTTTTGGGTACTGGTTTTAAAAGAGTAATATACAATTTTATATTAGATAAGAAACGTGAGAGGCAGTTAAGGAAGTCTACTAAATTAACTCAATCTGAGTTTAAAGCATTTAGTAAAAAAACCAAACAAGATAAAACAGACGTAAATGTAGCAAACGCTCAGAAAAAAGCACAAGATGCAAGAAATCAGGCTCTAAAGGATCAACTTGGAGAGGAAGAAGCTAATAAGATTATTGAATCAGAAAATGCAGAAAATCATGCTGAAATTATTGAACGGGATCAAATTCTTGCTGAATCTGAAAAGGAACAACAAGACCTAGAGGCGGCACAACGTGCAGAACAATCAGCAGCAGATGATGAAGAATCTAAATCAAAAGGTGAAGGTTCACTTGATACAATGTTTGGTGACGTTGTTTCTGGACTTGAACTTGTAGCTGGAGAACTAGAAAAATTAAGCGGCCTTGGTGGTGGCGGTGGTGGAGGTGGTAAAACAGGTGCTGAGGCAGATAAGGCAGCTGCAGAAGCAAGCGCCCAATCCCAAAGACAAACCAATGCATTAGAAAAAATAGCAGAAAATCTTACTGGTGGTGGTATGGGCGGTAAAGGTGCCGATGGTGGTGAGTCCTCTGGTGATGGCGGTGGCGGAATGCTTGGAAAACTTGGTGCTGGATTAGGCGCACTTGGTAAAGGCATTGGTGTACTTCTAAAATTCGCTGGAAAAGGATTAATGATATTTCTAAAAATGTTTGCAAAAGGAATAATGTCATTTGCAAACCCATTAGTCATTGGTGGTTTAGCTGTATTCACTCTTGGAATGATTGGTTTGGGTGCAGCACTAAGACTTGCAGCACCAGCAATCGAAGCATTTGCTCCCGTGTTAATTAAAATTGCAGATGTTATCGGTAACGTCCTCATGACTGCAATTAAAGAAATACCAGCTATATTTGAATCAATAGGTAGTGTCATTGAAAAAGTTGGTGGCGTCATTATTGGTATAATAGAAGCGGTAGGCGGAGCTGTTGCTGGGGTGGTAACTTCGATTGCAGAAGGTATTGCAACAGTAGTAAATGCGGTTAAAGGTGACGCCAAGGCAGAAGCAGAAGCGCAGATTGCTGTACTTGAAGCACAAACCCTATCAATTCAGAAACTTTCTACAATTGATCCTGGCACCATGACGGCAACAGCGTTAGGTATCGAAGCGATTAAAGAATCACTTTCTGATCTTGGTAGTCCTTCACTCCTTGGTTCGTTAGGTAAAATGATGGGCGGCGATGGTCCAATTTCAGAGATTTTAGAACTTGCCAAAAACTCTGGTGGTATTACAGCCGCAGCAACAGCTATTAGCACATTTGTTAAAAATGCGGCGCTCTTTAAAGAAGGGTTTAAGATGGATGACTCTGTAACTGAAAATATTAAAAAGGTTGTCGATGCTTTGGGTAGTGGTGATAAAGCTGGGTTGACATCAATTGAAAGAGTTATTAAAGCAATAAATGAACTTGATACAGATAAGATATCGGCAATTTCTGCTATGACAATACCAAAAATACCAGATATGATGCCGTCAAGTGCTGAATCTTATGAAAGAGTATTTGCAGCACTAAAGAAAACTCAACCTAGTTTGTTGGAAAATGCAGGAAATGCAATATTTGCAGCTGCTAAGGGTATGTTTAGTCCAGAAGAACCAAAACAAAACGATGGTGGCGCATCTGGTAAATCGAACCCTAAAATGGGGGGAATGCCTGCTGCAGCTAACGATATTAAAAAAGCATCGGAAAAAGGACCAGGCGTGAAGTTATTTGGTAAAACTTACTTCACTAAGGAAGAAATTAATAATGCAACCCATGCCAATGGCAAGCCTGTAAAAAGTTCAATGAAGTCGAGTGCAAGAAGAAAACTTGATCTTCTTCAGAATAAAAGTCAAATAGGAAGTAGAAGGAATGAAACCTTCGTGGGTGGCAAAATGGTTTCTTCAAATCCCCCAATGGTAGATGCTAGCGCAAATATGCAGAATGGTAGAGCTGCTGCAATTGGACAAGGGGCAACACGGGCAAGTTCTACATCATCTGGTGGTTCACCGACAATTGTTGCACCTTCTACTACAAATATTAGTTCACCAACAAACAACTCATCATCTTATTCCACTCCAATGAGCAATCTACCTGTATCTCCAGCTGCTCAGATTCTTAGAAATTCAATTAATTTCTAACGTTAGCATAATAATGCAGATATCCCATGCATATAAATTTATTTTCTTCGACAGCCCAAAAACTGCAAGTATTTCGACGAAAAGAACACTAAAAAAATACGTTGATATTTGGGGCGTAGATGCCGTAGATGACAACAAAAGTCCATATTATCATCATGTTGAAAACTCTGTGATACAAAAAGAATTTGTAGATATATGGGACTCTTACTTTAAATTTTGTTTTGTAAGAAACCCTTGGGATAAAATTGTATCACATTATTTTTTCAATCGTTACGGATCAGAATTTATCCATAATACATTTGACTACGCAAAAACAACATTTGAAGATTTTGTAGAAAATCATGTAATGAATGAAAATGATTGTCTGTTATGCAAAAAACAATCTGTTTGGTATTCTGGCTTAGATTACGTTGCTCGATTTGAAAATTATGAAGAAGAAATTCATAAAATATTTAAATTAGTTGGAATAAACGAAGAACCGAAAATATTTAAAATAAATTTATCAAAACACAATTTCTATACAGAATATTATAATGACACAACTATAATGATGGTTTATGAAAAATATAAGAAAGATATTGAAATGTATAATTATGAGTTTGGAGAATAATGTTTAAACATGTACCAGTGAAAAAGAAAACCCCCCACCGATTTCTCAGTGGGGGGCGTCTGGAACTAAGGTGGTATATTTACCTTAACCTTCATCTCTCAACTTCTCAAAATATGACATTGCGTCATCTTCATCATTATCATCTGCTGATACGGCCACTTTTGGGGCCGGAGACTCTTTGGTATCAACCGTAAGAGTAGCAGTTGGTTCGTCTTCCATCAGCGTCTGCACCGTAGTATTTGCAGCAACTGTGCCGGAAAGAACCATGTCCAGACGAGTCTTCAACTCATCATAGGACTTGAAGTTGGAGGTAGCAGTAAACTCAACTAGAGGATACTGACTCTTATAGATGCCTTCTAGAACATCATCATCTTCAGAGAGTGGTGTAACTCCCTCAAACTCAGATTTATCATAGTTCCAATAACCATCTACTTTACGAAGCTTCAACTTAAAGTTAGCACCACCCCAGAAATCAAATGGGTTGATAGGAGATTCGTCTTCAAAGGCGGGTTGCATTGCTTCCATAACCTTATCAAAGATTTTCTTACCAAAGCGATAGAGCATCACTTTACCCTCGTTATGAGGATTAGCAGAATCACTTACCACATAGATGTTGGCAAAGTATTGCAACTTACGCTTCTGCTTACGAGCAATTTCCTTATCAGATTCAATACCTGAGTTCCAATATGCAGAGTTCATTTCTGATACAGGATCGTTCTGTCCAATGGTAGTAAGAGAATTCTCAATATACCATTGACCAGTAGGGCCTTGAAATGCATGGTTCCAGACTTTTGCCCAAGGAAGGTCTTCACCTTCAACCGCTGGAAGGAAACGAATGACGGCATATCCGTTACCAGATTTATCCATCGTAGGTTTCCAGAGTCGTTCATCCACATAGGACTTCTTCTCTTGTGGTGCTGATTCTGCTTGGGCAGCGCCCAATAGTGAATCAAGACTATTTTGTTTTTTTAGTGCAGCAAATGACATTCTTATGTCTCCTTATGTTTGCGTATGTTTAAGTATGTTTAAATATAACATAATGTATGTATAAAGTCAATACCCTTTCGTATTTATATGTATTTTAAATTTAGTTCTTGGCAAAATTCTTCTTTCGTTATGTAGTTTATCATATTCTTGGCGCCGTCCTTTCCAGTATAGAAAAAATCTTTCTGGCCAAACCTATCGATAGCATCAACCCAATAAAAATCAACGTCATCATATTTTGTAAAAATAGCTTGCATTTGGTCTATCCAATTTATAGGGTTGAATCCCTTTGTACCACTAGGAAAATAATTGTCTGTTCCCTTGTAGATATTATTCAAATCTTCATTGTATGCACTTAAATCAAATCCTAACATATATACTTTCTTTGAACCAGACTCACACGCAAGAGACATTGCAGCATTACCTGTAGAGTATCCATTAAGGCCAACAATAGGAGTCACTTGGTCAGTTTCCTCTACATATGTAATCCAGATTCCAACGTCTTTTTCCATTTTCAACGTCAAGTCTTTTATATCTAAATTTGGAAACTTCTTTATAGTAATCTCAATTTTCTCTTTCAATGTGTTAGGGTCTTTTCCTTGTATAACACACTGCTCTGTCTGTTTATTATTTCTATGAATAAATTCTTGTGGAATATCATATCCCATTAAAGTCATTTCTGCAACTTCAGATGGAACTACATTCCAATTTGCAAAATAACAATTATTTTTTAGTGCATACCCAGAATCATATATCTCTTGCTGCATTGCATAGTCCATTGCAACGATATGATCAGGAGATGCTTCACGATAGACCGCATTACATCCCCATGTTTCAATATCCACCCACTCTTCTCTTTTAATCTCTGGATTGAACCATGACCTAGATTCACCATTACCAATAATTACAGAGTTCACTTACTCATCCTTCTGTCAATCTTACCAGACGCACCATCAGTGCTTACTGTGTAACTTACAGGCGCATCATCTAACCACCGTTCATTCTTCACAAAGTCAAGCTTATATGCGTCACGTTCAGATAGATTTGCAAGCACATTAAACGCAAGACTGATTCTTGCTTCATCTGTGACATTCTGTGAGAAACCATGAAAAAGATATGAGTTGAACATGATCAATGAACCCTCTGTACAAGGCATAGCAATCTTGTTAGTAAAGTTTACATTTGCTTTACTGTAGTGCTTTCTCAGTGAGAAAAATGGATCACTATTTGACGGCATCTTCTCAAACACTAGAGGTGGATGCTTTGGACTAGACTTGACATAATACACACCACTGATAAGAGAATTGCCATGATTGTGCATACTCTGTTGACTGCCTGGGTCTGCACTGTTCAACCAACTCTCATGAATCCAGAAATCACGATGATCTAAAGTCATCACATTGTCAAGGTAATCTTTAGTGCATTCATATAACCATGTCCTTAGATCAGCAAGGCCTTCATGATCAATGATGTTAGGGGTATCCTTGAACTGTGTTGTATCGGGATTTGTAATTGCTTGTTGGTTAAACTCAAATTCATCCATAGAAGGAATCTTTGGTGGATTTGGGTTTTGGTATATCTTCAATACACCAGCTGGGAAAATAGGAATTTCAGTCATTTAATATATCTCCAATAAGTGGGAAAATCTTTGCAATTTCTACTGCACAAGCTTGCGCCACATTCATATGTTCTTTTTGAGTACCATTCGCTGACCTCAATTCTATGTAGTGAACCCAACTACGGAGAGTTCCGTTCATGTACATGCGAGATACAGTGTTACCTTCTGGTAATACTTTACGAGCTAATTCTTTGGCAATGCCATTTTCAATAGCCCAATCGTATTTCTGTTTAGCAAGTGTAGCTACTTCTTCTTGAGCATCAATCCATTGGTGATGAAGTTCAACATTCTGAACTTCAACACTATTCTGCCTGTTTTTGGTATCCTGTAATCGTGCTTCACTATACTCAAACATATCACCTTGATCTTTAGGATTAGCATAACGTTGGCTAAACTCTTGAAACGAGAAAGATCGATGACGTAGTATCTGCCTTGCAATATCTCTCGTTGTCTCTATCTCTATACATGCACTGACCATCTCTAGAGGCGACCAGTGTTTGTTTTTGATAAGATACTTGATCAGTTTATCGTTGGTATCCTTATTGTTCTGATTATTAGGATTAGATACACGAGCACAATATGCAATCAAATCTTGAAACTGCCCTAGATATTCCTCTAAGCTTATTGGTTCTTGGAATTCTTGTCTTGATGGAAAAGAATGTGAAATTAGTTTTACTTGCATTATTTTAATAAATCCTGACTTATGGTTTTAGTATAGAAAAAGAGATACTATACCTCTTAGTATTATCTGTCACTGGTTGTACATAATGTTCAATCCAAACTGGGAACATTACAAGTAAGGATTCCCTTGGAATTACACTAACAGAAGCACCATAATATTTTTTGGTTCTCCAAGGAAACCTAATTAATCTTTTTTGTATAAATGATGGGTCTTTTAAAACTAGATTGCCGCTACCTTTGGTAGTCTCTCCAACTATATGTTTACTTGAATCAAAATCATCTAAATCTTCTGTTTCTGGACCAGCTGGATAGTAAACACCTGTCCACAAACTATCCCCAGCGCCGTGTACATGAGGTTGCGAAAATCCACCAGCAGCAAAAATAACATTACCCCAAATACCAGAAACTTTTAATTTTGCAGCATAATCTTCTTCTGCACCACTATGAGTTAGCATGGGGGGAACACATTGTTGAATTGCAGCACCTATCTCTTTAAAACTTTCATATTTAGTTTCTAAGTGACCAGATTGCCAACCACATTCATTTATTGCAAATGTTCTTGTTTGTGTTTGAGGTTGATAATTGGCCATCTCATTGTTAATATCATCAACCAACTTTTTATTAAGACCTTTTGCAGATTCACCAAAATTAGCAAAAGCAAAAGGACTAGGAAATAACTCTCTAAAATTAAGATCAACCATTAAAATATACCCAATCGAATCCTAAGAGGAATTAATACAGGATTATACTTATTTTGTTCAAATAGATTTGCATATTCTATCCAACGTAAACTCTCAATGTATTGATCTTCAATCTCTTCACCCTGAGTTATTTTACGACATCTTTCTTCTAGATTACAGAAAATATATACAATCTGTTCTGAAGTATCACCAAGTAACTCTTTAATATTTTCTCTAGTAATATTCAATTTTTCCGATTTCTTATACCGCTCTGTTCCATATATTGAATGAAATAGTCCACCTTTAACTTCATAATCTGGCCTATTGTTTTCTATAAGAATTTCAGCAGTTCCATATAAATGATCATACAAAGTTCTATCCGAATGTGGAAGTTCTTTACATCCAATCTTTGTTAAGAATGACAGTTCTTTTTTATACTTCATTAATAATACCTTAGAAATGGTGCTGGTACAAGGAATCGAACCTCAAACTGATGATTACAAATCAACTGTTATACCGTTTAACTATACCAGCTATTCCATCTACTTGTTTATCGCCGTGGACGGTTGTTTGGGCGATATCCCTTTGGCCAAGTTGGTTGGCGAGAGGCAAGCTTAGTAACTTGATCTCTCAGATCAACATTGGTTTTCACCAACTCAGCATTATCAAAACCAAGTGCTTTAACTTGATCTTCTAAGTCTTTTACCTTAGAGGCAAAAAAACCTTCTTCACGGATGGTAGGATCGCCATCCAAATGTACAGTTACTTCCATTTGAAGTCTCCATTACATGGGGTTAATGTTAAGATTATAATACTACAATCTGGTGAATATGTCAATTACCTAAATCGGTAATTGAGCACATTTTGGTAAATAGTTTAAATCTCTAGCATTTGCTTCGATCTTCTCCTTTAGTGATTTTGAAATTAATGGCCTTAATGAATCAGGTTCAAGACCTTCTTGTTCACAATACCACAATACAGCATCCATATGAGATATTCTTTTCTCAAGAACAATATGTTCGATGTTAAGTGAAAATGTTTTAGATGTATTTAACGGCATAATATTCTCTCAATAATAAAAAGTTGGGGGGTTAACCATGACCCCCCACGGGTGTATTATGTCACCACACATTAAACATTACGCTGTGCGTAGTGCTGCATAACCAGCAGCAACAACTGCTCGTGTTGGTGTACCAAGCATATACTTCATATATGTCTCACCGTCAAAAGACGATACACGCTTGTTCAAATAGATCGAAAGACCTTCAGAACGTAGTTTACTAATAACAGCACGAACATTTTTAACACCATAACGTGATGTAATCTGTTTAGCGGTTAGTTCTGCACCATTTACAAGTGCGGCTTCGACTTTAGCAGTCTGGGTAGTAGTAGTCATAGTCATTTAAATGTTTTCCTTAACATTACAAATAGGCTGAAAGTATTCCAACCTTTAAAATGGTAGTTTTTAGTCCTATAAAGAGAACTACCAAACTCATTAAGTGTCGATATAGCAATAGGTTGCCGTCACTTAAATTCTTATTATTACTAAGTATAACACAACTATATCTAATTGGCAAGTACTATTTAATATTAAAGTGGGAGATTTCTGTTGCTAGGTATCTCCCGAACCCCGACAGATTATGCAGCTAGTGCAAAACCCTCATATGATACATTATCGTTTGCATCTATAGTTTTTGACCAATAACGGAGTCATCCGACAATTCTCCACTCATCTGTCCCTGCCTGTCGATCCTATTTCGCCCCCATCATAAGCACAGCAAGTTCGTCCTTTAGCGTCACTGTTGCAACAGAGTGGATATAACGAGTTATCACACTGTGCTTATGGTGGAGGCGTTGGGTACTGCCCCCAAGTCCAGTTCAGTCTTCAATTCGTATCATCAAATTGTATTATATTTATACCATGTTTTTAGTATAAAGGCAATGCACTTTCTGTTTTTAAATTATTTTTAAATTGAGCTTTACCAGATGATAATACACAAAATAATCTTCTTTCTACTGGCATTGTTTCCATAAACGTAAAAGTTCCTGTTACATCATTAAATGTTAATGTGACCATAGATTGTTCGTTTACATCATTTACATCAGTCTCTCCTACAAACATAGGAACCTCACCATATTCTTCATAAACCCTATTTAAAATAGAATCTATTCTTCCACACATCACAGGTTTAGTACTACTATAAATTTGCATAGCTGGAATTTCTATATCTGCAAGTGGGTTTATTACTTTACTAGTTTCCTCTATAGGAGCTTCTTTAACAACTTCTAGTTCAGCTGATTCAGTTGTTTTACACGCCGCTAGCAGAAGAATTACCATAATCATTGATAATTTTTTCATTTTTTATTCTCCATTCAAAAATGGTTTCTGTGAGAAGAGGAAGATAATCATGCTTCTGTTTTATAAATTCTTGCACAGTTCCATCCTCTGTAACAACAAGTATAACAACTTGATTGATGTTTATACCTGTCCTCTCAGCAAACATTTCGGCATATGCAGAGCCTTGGATATAATAATTCTCATTATATTTTTCTAGTCGTTCTTTTGTAGAAGTTTTGAAATCAATAATAGACAGAGTACCTTTGTATTCTGCAATACAATCTACTCGACCAGCAACTTGGTATTCATCACTATATAAACCTAACTCTTGGGCATATATGTTATTTATATAACAAAGAGCCTTTTCTTTCAATTGATTAAATAAACACATAGGAAGAAAGTGTTTGTCATGTTCCTTCCATTTATCTGGCAATTCAATATGCATATTGTTAAGGTAATCTTCACACATATGATGAACCTTTGTGCCTCTTGCAGCAGCAGTTCTTGCGATTTTATTTGCAACTTCATTACCAACACGTTTGCGCCATTCCATCAGTCCCTTTTTATTACGGACTGACAGAACGGTTGTAATCGATGGATACCTATTTCCTTCTGGTGTTTGATACAATCTCACTCCATTAGAATTTGTTGCATTTATAGAAGGCAACTCCACATTTAGATGATTAAACATTTATTTGTTCTTTACTTACGTTCATCTAATATAGATTTGCATGGAATATATTTAATTTCAGGCAAAGTACCATCACTATTAAGTTGTTTGAACCAAATAGTATTTAAAGTTACAATAGGGTCTAAACCAAAAGGCCCCATAGCAACTGATCCATCTTCAGATGGATTTTTACCAACTTGATGGCATCCAATATATTCATATCCCTGATAAGTGGATGGAACTTTCATTGTTGGCGCACACGCACCAAGAACTAACAATCCAGATAACATTATTATTTTACTTTTCATTTACACATTCCTCATTCTATTAACTAACCTATCAGCTCTATTAGTAACTTGTCGATACCAATTACTATCAACCATTTCATCTGCTGCGGCATTCCAATCTCCAGAATCAACACCACGTTTCATACCTTTGAACTTACTCAATCTTGGGCCGCCCATATTAAACATCATATTCGCAATTATTTGTTTAACTTCTTCTGGCAAACTCTCAAACTCTGGGTAATGTGAGTTGCAGTCTGACAAGACGTTTTTGCAATCCTGCTCGAAGGCCTCAACGACTCTAGACTCACTGACCTCTGTTCCATCTTCTGATCCGTATTCTGGATCAGTTTCCAAAATGAAATGGCCAACCCCAAAAGTAGGATAACCAAGGTGATCTTTGTAAATCTCATATTTTACACCTTCATCAATCTCTAATTGTTTTCGTAATTTTTCTAAATCCATTATTATTCTCCCTTTGGTGGTGGAGTAAGTTTATGTTCAGTCACAGGTATTAAACTTTTCTCCCAATCCACTATTAAATTTCCGACAGCCATAATTCTCTCATGACTACATTCCTGTTTTGGAACTGAATGATATAGCCATGCCGGCCATAAAATCAATTGACTTTCTTGGGGAACAACTTTTAAACGTTCCCATTTAGTTTCTATATTTAAGCATGAATCTGGAAAAACAAGGGGAGAACACTTTTCACACCCCTTAACACAATAAGTAAAACTCCACGCATGAGGCCAATGTTGATGGGGTTTTGTATGTTGACCTTTATTATATATCAACCCCCATGAATCAGCAACCTTATAATCATACTGTCTAGGATCACCACCTTCATTTGTTGCGTTTGCAAGTGGTATTGTCTTTGCGAGAGCTATTACTAATTCCCCCAATTTCTTAAATGAATTGTAGTTATTATCCATATCCCAACGAGTCATATAACACTTAGCAGCAGTACTCTCATTCAATCTATCACCAGCATCCCTAATATCTTTTTCAAGTATATCATTAAAAAATTTGATACTAGTTCCCTTTAAGGCCTTAACCTTAATAGGAGATTTCATTTTAAATTCTGGCCAACCATCTTTGGTTGGTTTTAAATAAATATTACTCAACACCTATACCCATTTTAATTTTATTGATAAGATAACTACGAACAAATCCAGACCTAACAATATCGCCAATGTTGAACTCTGTGCAATTAAACTCTTCCATCTCTTCTAAGATGCGTAGAAAGTCATGTAGTCCATTTTTCTCATTTGTTCTCTGTAAATCCGACTGGCCAAAATCACCACAAAATACAATTTTAGAATCTTGTCCAACTCTGGTGATAATAGTATCCAATTCATGAAAGTTCATGTTCTGGCATTCATCTACTATAATGATTGCATTATCAAATGTCAATCCCCTTAGAAAAGAAGTTGACAGAAAATACAGCGAACCTTGTGACTTGAGTCTATCGTATAGATTATTAAAAGACTGTTCATTAGGCATCTGGAACATAAAACGAACCATGTTCTGATACGGCACCTGATACAATGCAGCCTTATCTTCTTCATCGCCTGGAAGAAAACCTATCTCTCTTGTAGGGATAAGTGACCTAACCAAAATAACCTTGTCTGCTGGGTTCTTTAAATCTAAAACATCCTGTAAAGCTAGATATAATGATACAAAAGTTTTACCTGTGCCAGCACAACCAAATAGAAATTGGTTCTTATGTTTCTTCCAAGTTTCAAAGATAATTTTTTGATTATCCGTGATAGGTTTTACATCAACAAGACTTGATGTACTAATTTCTTTACTAACTTTTTTTGATGACATTTTATTTTCTCGCCTTATGTTTTTTATAGATGTTTTCTGCCTGAAGGCGTTTAGTACTCTTACCACTACCATACTTATCAGCCATGGGAGAGTCTGGATGCTTATGTGCAATATTACTCATAACATCATTAAATGCATTATCATTCTTTGGCCCCACTCCCATTAGATGATCTCCAGATAATGCTGGGCCGCAACCATGCCACACTCGTTCTATATTGGGATTATTCTTCATATACTCATCGTATTCTGCCATAGAAACGATATCATCATACTCTATTCCCGACTCTTTATTTAAAAATGTATATGTTGGCATTAAAACTCAAACTCCAATTGTTTAAGATCACCATTACCATCATGGTATATACCATTAAGGTAAGCAATCTTTTCTTCTAATTCATAATTAATAGATGTTACTTCTTTTAATCTTTGCAGCACATTATAATGTGCTTTTGTTAAACTAGCCATATCATTTTCAATAGGACTCATTTTATTATTTTCTTCACGCAATCTTCTTGCCATGTAATCCCAATAAGATTCCCTGTCCATTTAAATTATCCTTCCACCACTTAGGGGCTGATCGTTTCTTAGACCATTTTGCAATCTTTGATTTCTCTATTATATAGTATTTCTGATAAGCAAGTACTGTGTCATCACCTTTGCACTCTTCTGGCATACACTGAGGTGGAGCAGGCCAAGGAGTATCGGTGAGTTGTATAGCGGGCATGTTATCTGGTGTTTTATCCAAAGCATCACGCAATCTGGATGTGGCATGTGTTTTACCATAACGATAGGTATACTCATCCATTAGAGCAACATAATGTTCCCACAACCACCGATAGTTCAACTCACTGGAACGCACCCAAATTGTGCTTGGATGGTTCTTGTGAGCCAACTTGTACAGACCTACTTCATCTGCATATGTATCACCATCAAGGACACGATGTGCTGTAGAGAGCATCTGTGCGCTCTCTAAGATCATCTTGACCACATGCTTGTCACAACTCATCTGAGCTGCAATCACAGGGTCACGATCTAGGTAAAAGATGTTCATACTAAATCCCTCAAATCCACATCATTTGCACCATTTGGAACAGGTAATCCTTGCAAGTCTCTTACTAATTCCCAAAGTTGTTCGATACTAATTGCAGCAGTTTCGTTGAAACTTCTTAAAGTTTCAATATCATTTAATGCAGTTTCTACCTGTAAAGTTAAGTCGAATATCTGTTCTTCAAGTTCTTTAATCGTTGGTTTCTTAACCATTATCTTCTAACGCCTCTTTCACTTTCTCTACGAGATTATCATAGGTAGCATAACCGCCACCCATCCACTCACCATCTTCAAATTCACGAATTTCTATATTTCCATCTGGTTTGCTTTGGCCATCAATAGATAATTCATTTTCTCCCATTAACGATACTTCAATATGTTTCAT
>Ga0209383_1000701_pt1 | contig 22630 bp, 21 predicted proteins | sample CoawatmetaG02DNA_FD_187510 | JGI IMG/M metagenome (GOLD analysis project Ga0209383, IMG submission 187510) | Marine microbial communities from the West Antarctic Peninsula - Coastal water metaG029-DNA (SPAdes) (version 2) | ecosystem: Environmental > Aquatic > Marine > Coastal ... | reverse complement strand
ATTGATCTATTATTATAAAATCATTACCAATTCCATGCATTTTAGTAAATGGTATTTTCATTTATTTCTATTTTTTATTTATATTATTTGCTATTCTAACGTCTTAATAATATTAATACAGTAAGGATTCCATGAAAAATTATTTATTTACTTCTGAATCAGTGTCTGAAGGCCATCCTGATAAGGTATCTGATTTAATCTCAGATGCAGTTTTAGATGCAATCTTAGCTGAAGATCCTAATTCTAGAGTTGCTGCAGAAACACTAACAAATACTAATTTAGTTGTTCTTGCTGGAGAAATTACAACCAATGCGAAAATAGATTATGAAAAAGTAGCAAGAGATACTTTGAAGTCAATTGGCTATGATAATGTTGACTACGGGATTGATTATAAAACATGTGAAGTTTTAGTTAAGTATGACACTCAATCACCAGATATTGCCCAGGGTGTTAATGGCGCAATGGATGACCCCTTAGATCAAGGAGCAGGAGATCAAGGCTTGATGTTTGGGTATGCTTGTGATGAAACAAATGAATTAATGCCTTTACCAATCCACTTGTCACATAGACTAGTAGAGCGTCAAGCAATTCTTAGAAAGAATGGAACACTCTCATGGTTGAGACCAGATGCAAAGTCTCAAGTAACAATCGAATATGATGGAAATAATCCTATCAGAGTAGATACAGTTGTTTTATCAACCCAACATTCCCCTGATATTAAACTAGACGATCTTCGTGAAGCGGTGATAGAGGAAATTATTAAACCTATTATTCCTTCAGAACTAATAAAAGGTGATATTAAATTTTTGATTAACCCTACAGGCCGATTTGTGATTGGCGGACCGCAAGGAGATTGTGGTTTAACGGGACGAAAGATTATAGTAGATACTTATGGGGGAGCTGCTCCGCATGGTGGAGGAGCATTTTCAGGTAAAGACCCTAGTAAAGTAGATCGATCTGCTGCATATGGAGCGCGTTATGTTGCAAAAAACATAGTGGCTGCTGGTTTGGCTAGCAAATGCCTTGTTCAGATTTCATATGCAATAGGAGTGGCAAAGCCGACTTCTGTAATGGTGGATAGCTATGGAACTGGAATAGTCTCTGATGAAAAATTATCTGAATTAGTAGCACAAGAATTTGATTTAAGGCCAAGAGGCATTGTAGAGATTTTGGATTTACTGAGGCCAATATATAAAAAAACTGCGGCTTATGGTCATTTTGGTCGCGATGAACCTGAATTTACATGGGAAGCATTGGATAAGAAATCTGTTTTACAAATTAAGTAAATTTCTATTATGTACTTGATTTTAGCTAGTTTTTAAATTAATATTGCCTTTGTTCGAGGGACGCTGCAAGATTTTTCCCAGGCTCGAACTGCAAATTTATTTGTAACTGCGTTCACCGTTATTAAACCGTACCAGTTACGGGATGATTGGTGAACCACTCATCTCACTGGTCACATTTATTTTAGGGAAAAAAAATGAATACAGTGACTGACTCAGATTTAAAAATTAAAGATTACCTTGTAGCCGATATTAATTTATCAGATTTTGGTAGAAAAGAAATCGCAATAGCTGAAACAGAAATGCCTGGTTTAATGGCAATTCGTAAAGAATATGCAAGTAAAAAACCATTAAAAGGAGCTCGAATTTCAGGCTCTCTTCACATGACTATTCAAACAGCTGTTCTAATTGAAACACTTAATGAATTAGGTGCTGATGTCCGATGGGCTTCTTGTAATATTTATTCAACTCAAGACCATGCTGCTGCAGCAATTGCTGATGGTGGAACCCCAGTTTTTGCTTTCAAGGATGAAAGTTTAGACGAGTATTGGGAATTTACACATCGTATTTTTGAATGGCCAGATGAAAAATATACGAATATGATTCTTGATGACGGAGGGGACGCGACCCTTCTACTTCATCTTGGAGTTAAAGCTGAAAAAGATATCTCAGTTCTGGATAAACCTTCAACAGAAGAGGAAGTTTGTTTATTTAATGCTATTAAAAAGAAGTTAAAAATAAATGCATCTTGGTATTCAGAAAGATTACCTCATGTCCAAGGGGTAACAGAAGAGACTACGACAGGAGTTATGCGTCTTTATCAAATGTTTAGGGATAACGAATTAGCATTCCCTGCAATTAATGTAAATGATTCAGTAACTAAGTCAAAATTTGATAATTTATATGGATGCAGAGAGTCTTTAGTAGATGCCATTAAGAGGGCAACTGATGTAATGATTGCTGGTAAAGTTGCAGTAGTTTGTGGTTATGGCGACGTAGGAAAAGGATCTGCTCAGGCGTTAAAAGCTTTATCAGCCCAGGTTTGGGTAACTGAAGTTGATCCAATATGTGCACTTCAAGCAGCTATGGAAGGCTATCGTGTGGTGACTATGGAATATGCTTCTAAACATGCTGATATTTTTGTATCTGCAACAGGGAATTACAACGTGATTAATCATGACCATATGAAGGCAATGAAAAACCAAGCAATTGTATGTAATATTGGACACTTTGATAATGAAATTGATGTTGCTTCATTATCAGAATACAAATGGGAAGAAATAAAACCACAAGTTGACCATGTGATTTTCCCAGACAATAAACGTATTATTCTTTTAGCAAAAGGTCGCTTAGTCAACCTTGGATGTGGAACAGGCCACCCAAGTTATGTTATGGGATCTTCTTTTGCCAATCAGGTAATTGCTCAAATAGAATTATTTTCTGAGAAAGAGAAATATCCTCTTGGTGTACATGTACTGCCTAAACATTTAGATGAAAAAGTAGCGAGGTTGCAATTAACTACACTAAATGCTGACTTAACAACGCTAACTGAAGAACAAGCGAAATATATTGATGTGGATATTAATGGACCATTTAAGACTGAGACATATAGGTATTAAGATATGCCCAATATGCCATCAGTAAGTTTTGAATTCTTTCCTCCTCGGACTGAGGAGGGAGATCTTAAGCTTAATAAAACAATAAAAACATTATCGGAATTTAACCCAGAGTTTTTTTCCGTTACTTTTGGTGCTGGCGGTTCAACTAAGGCTAAAACATTAGAAACAGTTTTAACCATTGAAGCATCAAATAATAATGGCGTACCTCATCTATCTTGTATTAGTGCTTCAAAAGACGAGATTAGAAACCTCTTAAATGAGTATAAGAGCCATGATATTAAACATGTAATTGCTCTAAGGGGAGATAACCCATCAGGAGCAATAAGCCATGGAGATTTTAAATATGCTAATGAGTTAATCTCATTTATAAGGGAGGAAACAGGAGAATATTTCCATATTCAAGCTGGTGCATACCCGGAATATCATCCAGAAGCAGATTCTGCAACTGATGATTTAAATAATTTTAAAAGAAAAATTGAAGCTGGAGCAAACTCGGCCATTACTCAGTTCTTTTTTAATGCGGATGCCTATTTTAAATTTATAGAGGAATGCCAGAAAAAATCTATTTCTGTACCTATTATCCCTGGGATTATGCCCATCTATAATATCAAGCAACTATCAAGATTTTCATCAAATTGTGGCGCAGAAATACCTAGGTGGCTAAGGTTAAAGCTTGAAAGTTATGATGATGATATTCAATCATTAAGAGATTACGGTGTTGATGTTATATCAGAACTATGTGAAACATTAGTTCAGTATGGTGTTCCTGGGATTCATTTTTACACTTTAAACGAATCAAAAATTGTTTCAAAAATAATTAAGAATATAAGTAATTAATGCAGAATTAACTGTTCTGTTTGATATAAAGAATCTTCTACAAAAAGATAATCATTTTCTCGACCATTATTCCATAGGGTCATCATTACGATCCAGCGTACTTCATCAATATTAATTATGTTTTGATTAAGGGCCATTGCACGATCAATAATAATTTCACGTTCAATTGAGTTTAAGACATTAGCTTGTTCAAGAAATAAGATAAAACCTAACCCATCAAGAGAAAACTTTTCCTTTTCTTTTTCTGTAAAAATTCTTAATTTATGATTTAGTTTTAAAGAATGAGATTGAGGAATTTTTTCTGACATTTCTTTAAGTTCTGTAAACCAATCAAGAGCACTTTCAATATCTTTGTTATTAAAACCGGCAGCTTCAAGCTCTAATGTCATATTAGCAAAGTCTAAATTATTTTTAGAGCTTAGGTAGTTTTCAAACATATAGATAAGTAGGTCAAACATGATAAATCCTTATTTTTGAAATTAACATCAGATAAATTACAAAATTTTGCAATGAAAAATATAAAAAGAACCTGTAAGCAGTATAATTAGATTTGTTAAATTTTTAATGTAATTCACTATAAATAATTTAACAGTTAATAATTAATTAATCAACACAATATGACAATTTTGAACATATTAAATTATCTAGCTCAATTATTCCAAAAAATTGATAGTATTAAAGGCTATGAATCCTCTTGAAGATAATAAAATCAAAAATGATAAAAGAAATTAAAATTTAAAAAAGTAATGGCGAATAAAAAATTAAAGATTATTTTTGCTGGTACCCCAGAGTTTGCTGAACCAACATTAACTGCTCTACATAAAGAGGGGCATCAGATTTTATTAGCCCTTACTCAGCCAGATAGGAAAGCGGGTAGAGGGATGAATATAAAACTAAGTCCAATAAAGGAAAAAGCTGAAAACCTTGGTATCCGAATATTTCAACCAGAGAAATTAAATAATGATGCTGTATTCAAAAAATTATTTGATCTTAATGCAGATATTTTAGTAGTGGCTGCATATGGGCTAATCATACCAAGTAAAATTCTTGATATCTTCATTAAAGGATCATATAACGTTCATGCTTCACTCCTTCCAGCATGGAGAGGAGCAGCACCAATTCATAGAGCAATTGAAGCTGGAGACCCAGAAATTGGAGTAACTATTATGTCAGTTGCGCCAGAATTAGATACAGGAGATATAATTAGAAAAGAATCAATAAGCTTGGGTAAAGATGCAAATACTGGCGAAATGACAAAGTATTTAGCTAAATTAGGCGCCAAATTAATGGTAAATGTCGTTAATGATATTGCTGATAATAAGACTCTTAAATTAACCAAGCAAAATGAATCAGAAGTAACTTATGCAAGTAAAATTAAGAAATCTGAAGCAAAGGTAATATGGAAAGATGTAACATCTAAGAAGATAGTAAGTAAGGTAAATGCTTTTAATCCTTTTCCAGGAGTATCCTGTAATTTTAGAGGTAAATTGTTAAAAATATGGAAAGCCACTAAAGAAGATAATATTAAAATAAATAAATCCGGTAGCTTGTTTGTAAACACAGAAAAAACTAATCTTTTTATAGGTACAGTTGGTGGAGCTATCGAGGTGACAGAGATTCAACTAGAAGGTAAGAGAAAAATGACAGCAAAAGAATTTATTATTGCCAATGATATTAGTAACGGCGAACTTCTTTTATGATGAATCAATCTCAATTGATAGCAGCAAAAATAGTTGAACAAGTTCTTTTAGGAAAGAATTTAGATAAAAGTTTTCAATTGGTTCTAACAAAACATAATAACGAGGAAGAAAATCTCCCGCAAATAAAAGATATGACTTATGGAGCTATAAGAGACTTAGGAAAATCTAATTTTTATATTAATAAATTAGTTAAAAATAAGATTGAAAATTTATGTATTGAATCACTTTTACATATAGTTTTATTTCAAATAAATCATGCAAGATCAAATGATTTCACATTGGTAAATCAAGCAGTTGATGCAGCAAAAAAAATTGATCATAAAAAAAGCTCATTTATAAATGCAGTGTTAAGAAATTTTCTAAGAAATAAAGATAATTTGCAGAAGCAATTAAACGAAAATGAATCTGCAACGTATAGCTATCCAAAATGGTGGATTGAGAAAGTAAAAAAACAGTACCCAAAAAATTGGCGAGAGATTCTCAATATTGGAAATCAGCGGCCACCTCTAGCATTGAGAATTAATTTAAAAAAACTTGGAATGAAGAATTATTCCAATACCTTGGATAAGCAAGGAATCGACCATAGTTTAGTGAGCGATGAATGTTTAATTATAAAAAAACCACTAGATGTTAAAAAAATACCAGGATTTTTGGATGGGAAGGTATCAGTCCAAGATATGGGAGCACAGTTAGCAGCTCATATAATTGATTTAGAAAAAAACCAAAAAGTTTTAGATGCGTGTTCTGCCCCAGGAGGGAAGGCCTGTCATATGCTAGAGTTAAAAGAGATACAACTAACTGCAGTTGAAAGCGATGAGCAAAGAATATTAAAAATTAATGATAATATTAAGCGCCAAGGTTTTAAAGCTATGGTTTTAAACAAAAAAATAAATAAGCACAATGAGTGGTGGGATAAGCAGTATTTTGATCGAATATTACTGGATGTCCCATGTTCGGCATCAGGAATAGTTAGAAGGCATGTTGATATAAAATGGCTACGAAGAATTAATGATTTTCAAAATTTTGCAGATGATCAGTTGCTATTGTTAAAATCATCTTGGCCAATGCTAAAAGAAGGCGGTAAATTATTATATGTAACTTGCTCGATATTTGAAGAAGAAAATAGAGAAGTGATTGAAAAGTTTAAACAAAATGTAGATGATATTTCAGAAATAGACATAAAATTCCCGTCAAATATAACGCACATAAAGAATCAAGTTCTACCCTCTGATAATCATGATGGTTTATTTTATGCACTTCTTCAAAAAATTTAGCGTCATTTTAATTGTCGTTTCTATTTCATTATTGATAATAGATAGATTTTCTTACTCTGAAGAGAATGAGATACTAATTAAAGATGTAGTAATTAATGATAAAGAAAATTTAAAATATATAAACTTTAATCAGGAGATAAGTTTAGATCACCTAATAACAAAAGCAATTAACAAGGGAATACCTTTGGTATTCAAGGTAACTGTAAAAATAGTTGAAATAAAAGATATCTGGCTAACTAAAACAGTTTTAAAAAAAGTAGGGTATTATCAAATTGAATATAAAGCATTAAGAAAAGTATATAAAATAAAAGATGTAAACGGAAATAAATATGAATACAGGTACATTGATGAGGCAATACAAAAAATTTCAAAAGTAGAAGACTTGGAATTTTCATTTATTAACAAAAATAAGAATAAAAATTACGAGTTATGGCTTAATGTGAACCTGGAAAGGAAGAAGTTACCGAAGCCTTTACAAGTTAATTACTTCGATAGAACCTGGAATGTGAAATCTAATAAAAGTATTAATAAACTTTGAAAATTAAACTAAAATATATAATTACAACTGCGGCATTTATTGGTATCGCTTTACTAATTTTGTTAGCAAAAGCAATTTCAAACTCAGATCTTATTTCAAGTGATTCATTTAGAATTTTGTTGGGCCTAAATATAATTTTTATATGCTCTTTAATTATTTTAATAGCAGTGCAAATTTTTCGCTTACTTCAAAGTATTAAAAAAGAAATTACAGGTAGTCGGCTTACTTTAAGACTTGTATTATCATTTGCGCTAATGGGTATAGTCCCAGTTTTAATTGTATATTTAGTATCCGTAAATTTTTTAACAAAATCGATTGAGTCATGGTTTGATGTAAAGGTTGAATCAGCTTTAGAAGGTGGATTAACTCTAGGACAAAAAACAATCGATATTTTAATGAGCGACATCGAGCTGAAAGGTAAAAGCATCGCCTACTCAATAGGCAATGCAGAACCAGATCAAAGAAATAATATATTGACAGACCTAAGAGCAAAATTTGGAATACAGGATGCTGTTATATTTGATCAAGACTCTTTGATTATAGAAGTTTCAAGTGAGAAAAATAATTTAATACCACCTATTCCTAATATTGAAGATTTAGAGAGGGGTGGTAGAGACTTTTTTGGAAGAATTGAAGAAGCAAATGGAGAGCAAATATACTTAAAAGCATTTACACCAATTATTTCAAAAAATGTAATGTCAAAAAAATTGATTCTTCAATTAACTCAACCAATACCAGCATCAATTGCTAATTTAGCTTTATCTGTAGAATCTGTCTATAGTGAATATCAGCAACTAACATATAGTAGAAATTCATTAAAAATAATATATATTTTAACGTTAACGTTAGTATTGTTATTAGCTTTATTGTCATCAGTAGCAGCCTCATTTGTTATTAGTAGAAAATTCTCTTCACCTTTGGCGATGTTGGCAGATGCAACAAAAGAAATATCAAAAGGAAATTATAAAAAAATTATTTCAGAACAGGGGAAAGATGAGATAGGAGTCTTAATAAGGTCATTTAATAGTATGACTTCTCAATTGGAAGAAGCCACAAAAAATTCCGAGAAAGATAGAGAAAGATTAGAGCTTGCAAGAATATTTCTTGAAACCATACTTGCCCATTTAACAACAGGTGTCATCGTAATTGATGAGAAAAAAATAATTCGACTAAATAATGTTTCAGCGTCAAAAATGCTTCAAAATAAAGAAAGTAAAATGAATGGTAAGCTGATGAGTAAAGTAATATTAAAAAATAAGATATTTGAGCCATTATATGAATTTATTAATACTTATATAGTTGATAATAAAAAAAATAAAAAAGAAATCAGTCAAGAATTTAAGTTAAATAAAAATAATCAAGAAAGAACGATAATGTTACAAATAACCCCATTAAGTGATAAAAAAAATAAATCATACGTATTAGTAATTGACGACATTTCTGAGGTTACTAAGGCACAAAGACATAGCGCTTGGGGTGAGATTGCAAGAAGACTAGCTCATGAGATAAAGAATCCGCTAACACCCATACAATTATCAGCAGAAAGAATACAACATAAGTTTAGTAATAAATTGAGTAAAGAAGACTCAATTATTCTGGAGAGATCAACAAATACAATTGTAAATCAGGTAAATGCATTAAAAATAATGGTTAATGAATTCGCTGAATATGCAAGGCCCCCAAAAATTCAAAAAGATACAATAAGAATTGATAGCTTAGTAGATGAGGTAATTGAGCTATATGAAATAGATAAAATAATTAAGATTAAAAAAGATAAAAACATACCAATTATTTATGCAGATCAAAATAAACTAAGGCAAGTAATAATAAATTTAATTGAAAATTCACAAGATGCTTTAAAAGCTATCAAAAAACCTAAAATAAAAATAATTATAAAGAAAAAAATTAATGAAGTTGAGTTAATTGTAGAAGATAATGGTATTGGGATTCCTGATGAAATTATTGGCAGAATTTTTGAACCATATGTAACATCAAAGAAAACAGGGACTGGTTTAGGATTAGCAATAGTTCATAAAATTATTGAGGAACATAACGGTAAAATTAAAATTGAAAGAATAAATAACTCTGGTACAAGAGTCATAATAAAACTTAAAAGTGGAAAAAAATAAAATATATGGCCAAGACTAATATATTAATTGTTGATGATGAGCAAGACATTAGAGAATCATTAAGAGATATTCTCGAAGATGAAGGGCATAAAATATATTTAGCAGAAAATGCAGAAGAAGCTAGATCAATAAAGGATAAAGAAGCGATTGAATTAATTCTTCTAGATATTTGGATGCCAGATTGTGATGGGATAACATTACTAAAAGAGTGGGCAACAAACAATAAAATAAATTGTCCAGTAATAATGATGTCAGGACATGGAACAATCGATACAGCAATTGAGGCAACAAAAATAGGTGCATATGATTTTCTTGAAAAACCAATTTCATTACAAAAATTATTAAATACAATAAACTCAGCATTAAAAAAAGAGATACATGTAACAAAAATTGATCAAACTTTTTTAAATACTTCTCAAGCTAATTGGATAATTCAATTTAGACAAAAAATAATAGACCTCAAAACTTCTAACCTAATATATCTTGAAGGCTCAGATGGTAATTTTTTAAACATATGTATTAACAGACTTGTCGGAACAAATTACTTACTCATTGATATAAATGCTGTTATTAAAGATAATTTTATTGAAAAAGCTGCACAGAAAGGTTGCAATGCAATACTTTTTAAAAATTATTCACAATTTGAGAAATTAAAAAAAGAAAATATAAGTAAATTTTTAAAGGAAAATATATTTAATAAGATAAAAATTATATTTATTGATGACAATATTGCAAGTATTATTCCTAGTGAAGTCCCAAAAGAAAATATTTTATATATGCCTGATTTTTCAAATGAACAAGATCTAATTCCTGATTTTTCATTATCAATCCTTCAATTCTACCTTTCGATGAATAAACATCTAGGATATAAAGAATTTGAGATTTCTGCATTAAATTCTTTAAGAGTATGTGGAATTATAAGTAATATTGATTTACTTGATGATATTGTATTTAATTTGATTAAGGTTACTGAAGGACAAAAAATATCATCAGAAGACGTTATAAATTATTTACAAAATTTAAGATCTAAGGAAAACCAAAAAACTTATGAAAAAGGAAACACATCGAATATTAACGAAGATATTTTTCATAAAACTCTTCGAGAGGCCAGAGATGACTTCGAAAAATTATATTTTAAATTTCACATGCAAAAAAAACTTTCCGTTTCAGAGTTGGCAAAAAAATCAGGTGTTGAAAGAACTCATTTATATAGAAAGCTAAAGTCTCTTGGAATTAAAAGTAGGTAGTTAGCTTAATTCAGCAATAACAGGAGTGTGATCAGATGGTCTTTCTAATTCTCTTGGCTGTTTATCAATATAAGATTTTTCTAAATTTCCCAATAAAGAATCTGTTAATAGAATATGATCAATTCGCATCCCTACATTCCGCTTCAATGGTATTCTATAGTCCCACCAAGAAAAATCCAAAGAATCTGGATTTATTTTCCTAAATGAATCAGTAAACCCAAGACTTAATATTTTCTTAAAGTGACCCCTTTCAATATCTGAAACTAAATTTTTACCCTTCCAAGATTCTGGATCGTGGCAATCGATGTCCTCAGGAGCAATATTAAAATCACCTGTTAATATAATATTTTCATGGGCCCCCTGTAAATTTTTTAACCACTTGTAAAAATAATTAAGCCATTTTTCTTTATAAATAAATTTATCCGAATCTAGTGATTGCCCATTGGGTATGTAGGCAGATATTATCCTTACCTTTTCCCTATCACTTTTTTGATAGGTGCCAGAAATCAATCTACTTTGAATATCATCAAAGCCTTCAATATTAAATGAAATATCTGTTAATGGTTTTTTACTAATTATTGCAACACCATTATAGGTTTTTTGACCATTATGATATGAATGCCAGTTAAGCGATTTAAATTCAGAATGAGGAAATTTATCATTATCTTGTTTCGTTTCTTGAAGGCAAAGAATATCTGGGTTATTTTGATTTAACCATTCAATAACGTGAGGAAGCCTAACATTAAGGGAGTTAATATTCCACGTTGCAATTTTCAACTTAAAAGTCCGTTGTGTCTTAGAAGTGCATCAATTGATGGTTTACGCCCCCGAAACTTAACAAAGGAATTCATAGCTGGCCTTGATCCACCCATTGATAAAATTTCTTTTCTAAATTTTTTACCTGCTTCATCTGAAAGAATGCCCATTTCTTCAAATAGGCTATAGGCATCGGCTGATAAAACCTCAGCCCATTTATAGCTATAATATCCAGCAGCATATCCACCAGCAAAAATATGAGAAAAACTATGTGGAAAGCGATTCCATTCAGGTGGTCTTACAACTGAAACTTGATCACGTACTTGGTTTAGTAGATTGAGAAAATTTTTAAGACTTGGATCATAATCACTATGAAGTTTTATATCAAACAATGCGAATTCAACTTGACGAGTAGTTTGCATGCCAGACTGAAAATTCTTAGATTTTAAGAGCTTATTAAATAAAATTTTAGGCATTGGTTTTTTTGTTTTTGTATGTTCAGTCATATTTTTTATTACTGACCACTCCCAACAAAAATTTTCCATAAATTGACTAGGTAACTCTACAGCATCCCACTCCACACCTTGTATACCAGAAACACCATAGTCATTAATTTCTGTTAAAAGATGGTGAAGCCCATGTCCAAATTCATGAAATAGGGTAATAACCTCATCATGAGTTAATAAAGAAACATTATTATGAACTGGTTCTGAAAAATTACATGTTAAATAGGCTACAGGACTTGTATGCTCGTTAGGAAATTTATACTTTGAGATAGCCTCATCCATCCATGCACCACCTCTTTTACTTTTGCGTGCATAAAGGTCCAAATAAAAATAACCAATCAACTTATCAGATTTATTTGTAATCTTATAAAATTTAACATCCTTATGCCAAACTTCTGTAATTTCTTTTTTAATATAAATCCCGTAGATGCTTTCGACAACCTTAAATAAGCCCTCTATTACTTTATGATCTGGAAAGTAATTTTTAACTTCTTGTTCTGAATAATTGAAACGTTCTTCTTTTATTTTTTCTGAGAGATAAGCAATATCCCATGCCTCGATATCTTTTATTTTTAGTTTGTGACCATAATTTTTAAGGTCGACCATATCTTTAGATGCAAATGGCTTAGCTTTATTTGCTAGGTCATCTAAGAAATTTATGACTTCTTTACTAGAATTAGCCATTTTAGTTGTCAAAGCCATTGAGGCATAATCTGAAAACCCTAATAAATTAGCTAACCTTTTCTTGTTTAAAAGAATTTTATTAATATTATTGGTATTGTCTTTATCTTTGTCACTAAGGTCCGATGCTTTAGTAGCATAAGCATAATAAATTTGTTTCCTTAATTCTCGATTATCTGCATATTGCATTACAGGCATATAACAAGGAAAATCAAGGCTAAAAGCCCATCCAGATTTTTTTTGGTTTTTTGCATCAATTTTAGCTTTAATCAAAACATCATTTGGAATACCTTTTAACTTTTCTTTATTTTTGATTAAAAGTGAAAAATTATTTACTGAGTCCAATAAATTCTCTTCAAAGTTTGCACTGAGTTTTGATAATTTACTTAGAATTTTTTTAAATTGTATTTTTTTGTTATTATTTAGAGCGACCCCACCTAATTCAAACCCTAAAATTTCATCAGCTATAATCTTTTTTTGAGGGGCTGTAAGTGCACGGTAGTATGTGCCAGACTTAATTTTTATAAATTTTTTATAAATTAACTTATTTTGAGAAAGTTCTGAATAATATTTGGTAACTTTAGTAAGGTTTTTATTGTAAATTAACCGTAATTTCTCATTGTTAACCACAGAATTTAAATGATTAATTTGGGACCAAACTCGACTTAGTTTTTCATTACTTTTTTGCAAAGGGTACACAAAATTTTGCCAATTCGGATCTTCTTGATTCGATTCTACATTCTTGATTGTAAGCCTGATCTCTTTTAAGACTTCATTTACCGCTGGTGTGATGTGCTTCTCATTTATTTGTTCAAATAAGGGTAAGCCATCTCTATTTAATAATGGATTTAAAATAATAATATCTCCTGTTCGTTATATCTTATTGATTAATTTTTTGAATTAAAGTTTCTATATTTTCAGATTCTTTTGTTTTAAGAATTTTAGCAGACGCCGACTCTAATTTTTGTGTATTAGAATTCAAAACTTGTTTTTTAACGCTCAGTATTCTAGATGGGTGCATTGAAAAATGTCTTAGTCCCATTCCGAGGAGTAATTTGGTTAGCTTGGAATCACCAGCCATTTCGCCACAAATTGATACTTCTTTATTATATTTCTTACCAGCTTTGATTGTTGTATTAATTAATTTTAAAATAGCTGGATGAAGTGAATTATAAAGATGTGAGACTCTATCATCTGTCCTGTCAATTGCTAGTGTATATTGAATTAAATCGTTAGTTCCGATTGATAGAAAATCTAACTCTTGTGCAAAAGCTTCAGCATTAATAGCAACTGCTGGAACTTCAATCATGCCACCAATCTTTATATTATTATCGTATAAAATTTTATCATTGCTTAAAGATTTTTTGGCTCTTTGAATTAATAATTTAGTTTGTCTAAGCTCTGATAATGAAGAAAGCATTGGAATCAATATTTTAACCATACCGAATCTAGATGCTCTTAATATAGCCCGGAGTTGTATATTAAATAATTGTGGTTCTGAAAGACATAATCTTATTGCTCTTAGGCCTAATGCAGGATTAGAGCTAATAGTTGTATCAGCTGAAGTTAATTTGTCAGCACCAGAATCTAAAGTTCTAATAACAACAGTTTTATTCCTCATGGATTTTGCTACTGATTTATATATTTCAAATTGCTCCTCTTCATTTGGTAATTCTTTTCTATTCATGAATAAAAATTCTGTTCGAAAAAGTCCGATTCCTGAGGCTCTATTTTCTTTAACTGATAAAATATCTCCCGGCACCTCAATATTTGCTAATAATTCAATATTTTTATTATTTAAAGTTTTACATTCAATATTTTTAATTTTGGAAAGCTTTTTTTGTTCAATACCCCATAGGTTCTGCCTAACTAGGTATTCCTCAAGAATATCTTTTGAAGGATTAATAATTACTATGCCTTGGTTACCATCGACAATAATTTTTTCATTATTTTTAATTAACTCCCTAGCATTTTGGAGAGCAACTATGGACGGTATATTAAGGCTTCTAGCAAGAATAGCTGTATGAGATGTTGATCCTCCCATATCTGTTATAAATGCAGCATATTGATGATTTTTGAATTGAAGAGCATCTGCAGGTGATATGTCATGAGCAACTAGAATAGTAGAGCTTTCACTGTTAACTTGATTTGTTTGGTTCGGGTGGCCAAGTAGAACTTTTAAAATTCTTTCAACAACTTGAATAACATCATTTTTTCTTTCTTTAATATATTCATCTTCAATTTGTTCAAATTTTCTAACAAAAAAATCCATTTGTTTTTTTAATGCCCATTCTGCATTGCAACGATCTTTACTAACGATTTTCTTAGGCTTTTCTGAAAAATTTTTATCAGTAAGTATCATTAAATGGGTATCAATAAAAGCTGAAAACTCATCAGAGGAATCTTTTAGTAATTGTTTTTTTATTTTAAGTAAATCTTTTTTAACCTCATTCATCGCCCCTGATAATCTTTTTATTTCATTCGTAACCTCATTGATCTCTATTTGATAATGGACAACTTCTAATAAAGCATTGGAAATAAGATGTGCTTTACCAATAGCAATACCATTAGAGACCGCTACACCGTGTATATTAAAGGTAGACATTATTCACCCTCTCCAAAATAATCAATGAAAAGTTTTTCAATTCCTAAAATAGCTTCTTTTTCATCAGGACCATTAGCCTCTAATAATATAATTGTATTTTTTCCAGCAGCCAACATTAATACTTCCATCATACTTTTTGCATTCACTTTATTTTGATCTTTAATTAAGGAAATATCTGAAGTGAAGGTACAAGCTAATTTTGTTAGCTTGCTTGATGCTCGAGCATGAAGGCCTAATTCGTTAATAATTTTTATTTTTTTCATCATCATCAGTAAATTATATTTTTTTTATATTTTTTTTAGCACACTCTATCGAGTCATTTGTTAAAAGTCTTAAGTTATCTTTTCTATCTGATATTGCTTTTATTAGCATTGGAAGGTTTACCCCAGTAACAACTTCCACCTTATCTTTTTCAATAAATTTATTTAATAGGTTACAAGGAGTTGCCCCATATATATCTGTCATTATTAATATACCATTTCCACTTTCGAGATCTTGAATTTTTTGAGCGATGATATTACTGTAGCTATTTAAATCATTATTAGAATTAATTGCTACAGATTCAACAGAGATTGGATATTTATCTAGAATATGTGCAGCACAATCGATCAGAGATTTTCCAATTTCACCATGTGTAACTAATAAAATACCAATCATTATTTCTTACCTATTAAGTTTATATTGTATATTCCCATTAAAGTCCTCAATCAGAAGCTTTATTTTTAATCGAGCCTTCTGACTGATGATGATCTTTATTTTTTTCTTTATATTTGATAACTTGCCTATCTAATCTATTAATTACTAAGTCGATAGATTTGTACATATCCTCATCTACTGATTTAGCATTGATATCAAGATGTGGCAAATGAATAGTAGCATCAACAATGTTATCAAATTTTTCCACACTAAGAATAAATTTAGCATTAATTACATGATCAAAATGATTATTGATTTTAATGAACTTATCTTCAATGTGCTTCTTAAGTGCAGGAGTTATTTCAAAATGTCTCCCAGTAATATTTAAATTCATAGCATTCCTTTTAAATTAGATATTTTTTCTTTGGTTAGAAGGAAGAATCCTTAAAGCGATTCTATATTTAGCAATCGTTCTTCTTGCAACTTGAATGCCTTCTTTCTTAAGTAATATTGATAATTGCTCATCAGAAAAGGGATTCGCTGATTTTTCATTTTTTATAAGCTCCTTTATTCTAAAAAGAATTGCTTTAGATGATAGGTCGTTTCCATTTTTATTTTTAATTGTAGACCCAAAAAAATATTTTAATTCAAATATACCATGTGGAGTTGAGATGAACTTATTTGTTGTGACTCTTGATATAGTAGATTCATGCAAATCAAGTTCTTCTGCAATATTTTTAAGAATTAATGGCTTTAAAAATAGTTTACCTTTATTAAGAAATTCATTTTGATTTTTCATAATGGCTCTTGAAACACGGATAATTGTTATAGATCTCTCTCTTAAGTTTTTTATTAACCATTTAGCTTCTTGATGCTTATCTTTAGATTCTTTATCAAATTTATTCGATTCTTTATTTATCATATTTTGATAATCATCATTTATTTTAAGTTTTAAAAATCTATCCTCAACTAAGCTGACTTCCCAATTATCCATTGACTTTTCAACCATAGTATCGGCTTTTATAAAATCTTGAGGATGTATTCTTTGAAATACCAAACCAGGCTTTGGATTAAGTTGTTTAATTAGATTTATTGCCTCATTTAGATCTTTATCATTACAATTTAAATTATTCTTTAGTGCGCTATAATTTTTATTCGCTAATAAATTCAAAGACTCATTACATATCTTGACTGCAAAATTAATTAATTTTGAATTACCTTTAATAATTTTTAATTGTAAAGACAAGCATTCTGACAAATTTCTTGCTCCAATCCCAGGAGAAGAAGAATTTTGTATGAGTGATAAAATATTTTCTAGTTCTTTTAACTTTGCTTTGGGCTGAAAAGGCATTGTTTCTATAATTTTTTCTAGGGGCTCTATTAGATATCCATCATCATTAATTGAGTCAACTAAGATTAAGAGGATAATCTGATCCCTATCAGAAAATGAAAATATACTTAGATTCTCAATTAAATATTCTTTTAATGTTTGATTTTTTATTTCAGTATCAAATAACTCATAAGAATAATCATTCTTAAAAGATGTTTGTTTTGAGCTATTAAAATTTGTCTGTCTGACTAAATTATTATCTGGGCTTTCTTCTAATTCTAAAAAAATATTATCACTAATATAATCCTCTATTAATTGGTTTAATTCTGACTGAGATGCTTGGAGTAATTTTATTGATTGTTGTAAAAGGGGTGTGAGCCTTAGAGACTGAGATAGTTTAAGATTAAAGCTTAGCTTCATATTTTATAGAACAAAGTCCTTTCCAAGATATATGTCTTTAACTTTTTGATTTGTTACTATTTCTGTTGGTTTTCCTGATGCAAATATTTTCCCTTGGTTAACAATGTATGCTCTGTTGCAGATGCCAAGTGTTTCCCTAACATTATGATCAGTGATTAATATTCCAATGCCCTTTGATGCTAAGTGCTTAATAATTTTTTGGATATCAATAACTGCAATCGGATCAATTCCTGCAAAGGGTTCGTCTAATAGTATAAATTTTGGATTTGTTGCTAGGCATCTTGCAATCTCAACTCTTCTTCTTTCTCCACCAGATAGGCTAATTGCATCATTATTTCTTATATGGCTTATACTTAATTCATTTAAAAGAACTTCTAGACGTTCAATATTTTGTTTTTTTGAATATTTTCCCAACTCTAAAATTGATAAAATATTTTCAGAAACTGTCATTTTTCTAAAAATTGAAGGTTCCTGCGGCAGATATGAAATACCAAGTTTTGATCTGCTGTGTATGGGTGTCTTTGTTAAATCATGACTGTCAATTTTTATTGTTCCATGCTCTGAAGAAATCAAACCAACAATCATATAAAAAGATGTAGTTTTCCCAGCACCGTTTGGGCCTAATAAACCAATAACTTCACCACTTGAAATTCTAAGTGAAATATCTTTAACCACAGCATTTTTCTGGTAGGTTTTTTTTATATTTTGAATAATTAATTCTGACATACTAATTAGTTATCTTTTTTTGGTTTAATAATTGCCCGAGTCCTACCTTTTTTAACTTCATTACCATTCTGATCTTTAGTGCTTCCAGAAAGTGCTTGAGCAAATTCAGCATTAGTATCGTACATTATATAATCACCAAAAACTGTATCAGTTCCTCTTTTGACTGAGGCTCCACTGTATAAATGAACTTTATCCATATGGCCATCATATTCTATCCTCTCCGCACGCCCTTCTATGAAATCTTCACGCCCATCCCTTTTTTGTTTGAATGTTGTTGGGTTGCCAATCGAAGTGCTATGCTGGAAACCTTGACTGTCCTCTCTGACAGTTAACTCCTCTGCTCTAATAATTAGTGTCCCTTGAGTCAATATTACATCACCTTTATAGATACTAATGTTTTTTGCATCGTCAACAGTCATTGTATCCGATTCAATTTCAATTGCCTTGCCTCTATCTGCTTCTTCAGAAAAAGCAAAAGTTGTCATGGACAATAGTATTGTTAGGATACAAACTAAAATCAAATTATGATTAGTTATTTTTAGATTATTTGCTTGGGTTATCATAGTGAACTCTGACATTGCTTAATAGCTTTACGATTCCTTCTTTATTATCATATTTCATACCAACACCATAAATTTCTATACTTGGCTCTTGTATTATTTTTACTGGTTTTTTTGTTAGAATGATATCTAAATTTGGCAATATGTCTAATTGGTCGGTAAAAAGCTTCATCTCCCTCTTTTTTTTAGTTTTCAGTCTGGTTAGAACGACATTGTCTGTAAATAAATATTTATCACCACCACTTATGACTTTTCCACTATTACTTTTTATGTATGAATAAGGCTTCTTATTTCTATATTTTGTAAAATAAGGTTTATCTAAAATAGCATATTCAGCATAATCATACTGCTCCATGCTTTTAGCACTTATTTTAAACTTTATAGCGCCATTTTTTTTAGTTTGTATGCTGTTAAAGTTTCTTAAATAAAACTCAGGCCCACTTACATTATTATTTTTTTTGATTAATAGTTCTTTTTCCACTTCTGTTTTGAGCCAATAAGTAATGAAGGCGATTATTAAAATAAGAAATAATACAAAAATTGTTGAAAGTTTATTTGCCATTTGGCAGCTAGATTACCTTAGATTCAAAAAGATCGTTAATATTCAACATCCCAATTACCTTTTTATTGCTATCAACTATAAGAAAACAATTGACCTTGAATTTTTCCATTATATTTACCGCTTCAATGGCCATCTCAGAACCATTGAGAGTGATGGGCTCTTTTGTCATACATTCCTCAATTGAGGAGTCAATATTTTTTTTATTAAGTATCGCCCTTCTTAAGTCTCCATCAGTTAATATACCCATTAATTTATTTTCATTATCAACTATTCCAGTAAAACCTACTTTTTTGTTAGAAATTTCTTCTATTGCATGCTTTAAAGAAGATTTAATATTAATAGATGGAATATTCTTATCAATTCGCATAATATCTTTAACTTTTATTAATATATTGCTACTTAAATTTCCACCTGGGTGAGACCTAGCAAAATCTTCAGCAGTAAACTCTCTTAAATCTAATACGCACAGAGCGAGAGCGTCACCCAGTGCTAATGAAACAGACGAGCTTGCAGTTGGAGCTAATCCTAACGGACAAGCCTCTTTAGTAACTGCGGCACTTATATGAATATTACTTTGCTTAGCCAACTCTGAATTAGCATTACCAGATATACTAACAATCTTTGCTCCTATTCTTTTTATTGTGGGCAAGATTGATATTAGTTCACTACTTTGGCCTGAATTAGAAAAAAATATGACAATATCTTCTTTTGTGATCATACCTAGGTCGCCATGACTTGCTTCGCCAGGGTGCATAAAGAAAGCTGGAGTGCCAGTACTTGCAAAAGTAGAGGCAATTTTTCTTGCAATATGACCAGATTTGCCCATACCACTTAAAACAACTCGTCCGCTACAGCCAAGGATTTCATTGACTGCATCGGTAAAGTTATTAGAAATACTTTTACTTGTCTTAAGAATTTCTTCTGCTTCAATAGTGAGTACCTCTTGCGCAAGCTTGATAATCTGATCTGAATTTTTTTTCATAAGCCTTCTTCAAATATATTTATTTTATAAGTATAAAAGGGTTTGATAGTAGAATAAAGTTATATATGAAATTGCCTATAATTTATGTTTGAATCAATCCAATTAATTATTCTTTTATTAGTTAGCTCCGTTCTGATGGTGGCCTTGTTTAGATATTTAAGACTACCACCTATGATAGCTTATTTTGTTGTGGGCTTGATCTTGGGGCCATATGCACTTGGGGTATTACCTGATTCCGAATCAAGCAGGCATTTTGTTGAATTTGGTATCGTATTTCTAATGTTCACAATTGGTTTGGAGTTTAGTTTGCCTAAATTAAACTCTATGCGACATATTTTATTTGGACTAGGCGGGGCTCAAGTTGCAATAACTTTGGCGACAACAATGATATTTTCAACTTTCCTGGGACTAGATCTTGCAGCAGCATTTATTATTGGCTCAGCATTAACGATGTCATCAACTGCAATTGTATCAAAAATATTAATGGAAAGAATTGATCTTAATAGTCGCCATGGCCAGCTATCTATCGGGATTTTATTATTTCAAGATATAGCTGTAATTTTTATTTTAATCTTAATTCCAGTTTTTAATTCACAGGTAGTTGATCTATACAGTGTGTTATGGATGTCATTATTTAAGATTATAGTTTTACTTTTTATTCTCTTTAGAGTCGGACAACCTGTGATGAACTTCTGGTTTGGTATAGTCGCTAAACAAAAATCAAGAGAGTTATTTGTACTTAATGTTTTAATGATTACTCTTATCTTTGCTTATGTAACAAAGCTAACTGGACTATCTTATGCTTTAGGAGCATTTCTGGCAGGTATGTTAATTTCTGAAACAAGGTACCGATATCAAGTTGAGTCAGATATAGCATCTTTTAGGGATATTTTATTAGGACTTTTCTTTATCAGTATTGGCATGATGCTTAATATAGAAGTTCTTATTGAATATTATCCCACAATATTTTTATTATTCTTTATTTACACTATTTTCAAAGCGACAGTCATAACTTATTTAGCTAAGCTATTTAAGTATGAATTAGGTGTTGGAATTAGGTCAGGGGTAATTTTAGGACAAGCTGGTGAATTTAGTTTTGTAATTCTAGCATTGGGCCAAGAGCAAAATCTTATATCTGGCGATATACTTCAAATTATCTTATCAGTATGTTTGTTATCAATGCTATTTGCTTCGTTTATTATTCCATTTAATGGCCGCATTGCTAGATATATATCGAAAGAATATTTAAAAAATAGTGAAAAATTAGTAAATAAAATAGAAGCATCCAGTGAAGATTTTAGTGGGCATGTAATTATATGTGGCTACGGAAGAGGGGGCCAGTATTTAGGAAGGTTTCTTAAGGAAGAAAATATTTCATTTATTGCAATTGATATGGATTTAAATCGTGTGAACGATGCAGCAAATGCTGGAGAAAAAGTGATGTATGGAGATGCTAGTAGGAGAGTTGTTTTAAGAGCGGCTGGCATTGAAAGAGCAAAAGCTTTGGTAATTGCATATTCTGATGACAGATCTTCATTAAAAGTATTAAATGTCATTCGTGAAATATACCCAGATTTACCTGTTATTGTTAGAACTCGTGACGAATCATCAATTCAACAGCTTCAAGATGCCGGAGCAACAGATGTAGTTCCAGAGGTATTAGAAAGCAGTTTAATGCTAGCATCCCATGCTCTTGTTATATTAGATGTGCCACTAGCAAGAGTTATAAAGAAAATACGCGCTTTTAGAAATGAAAGATATAAAATCTTTCGCGGTTACTTTATGGGCTCTTCGGAAGCAGGCGATGACTTGCAAGGCCAAGATCAATTACAACTTCATTCAATTGAAATTAAAAATAATTTGTATTTATTAAATAAGCAAATTAATGAAATACCATTCGATAAGTTTAATATTGAAATACAGCATCTAAGAAGGCCAAATATGTTGGAAGATATTGAAGCAAGATTAGATATAAGACTTAAGGGGGGAGATGTAATAGTGATTTTAGGCTTGCCAAGAGACCTAATCGAATTCGAAAAATTTTCAATAAATGGTGTGTAAATAATTGAGTAAAAAAATTGCAATTATTGGTGGCGGTATTATTGGATGTCTTTCAGCAATTAAATTAAGAGAGAGTGGGTTTTCAGTTGTTATAGTAGATAAAAATGAAATTGGTAAAGAATCTTCATGGGCAGGGGCGGGTATTTTATTTCCACTCATGCCATGGCTATATTCAGCA